>ERZ1673701.26-NODE-26-length-188696-cov-217.878028_pt1 | contig 188696 bp, 130 predicted proteins | sample MGYA00580231_ERZ1673701 | MGnify/ENA primary metagenome ERZ1673701 (study PRJEB41218, sample SAMN15661798) | gut metagenome | host: Homo sapiens | place: Canada: London | collected 2015-08-20/2019-03-30 | study: EMG produced TPA metagenomics assembly of...
AACTTTATATTCGTTGATAAGAAGAGTTTGTTGTTTTATGAATCTACAATGTGTATTTTATCGGATGCTTACGTTATTTCAGCGGTTTTTTCTTTATGTACTGTCCGCAAACAAAAAAGGCCGGCACACAGCCAGCCTTTCATGATTTATTTTCCCCCTGCCGGAAGATTCTTCAGGAAATAATCCGTCATGGATTTCCGCAGGTGATACGTGGTGCCTTCCCGCTCGTTGATGGCATGCGAGCGCATCGGATAGGACAGCTGATAGAACACCTTGCCGTGTTTCACCAGCTCGTTGACCAGCATCTCGCAGTTCTGATAATGCACGTTGTCATCGCCGGTGCCGTGAATGAGGAGCAGGTTTCCTTTCAAGCCTTCCACATACGAGATGGGCGAACCTTTGCGATAGCCTTCCGGATTGGCCTGCGGCGTGTTCATGTAGCGTTCCTGGTAAATGGTGTCGTACAACCGCTGGTCGGCAACAAACGCTATGGCAATCCCCGTGTGAAACACATCCGGATAGCGGAACATGCAGTTAAGGGTCTGACTTCCTCCCCCGCTCCAGCCTGTGATGCCGATGCGGGAAGTATCGATGAACGGATACTGACGGGCCAAATCGAGGATTCCCTGTGCCTGATCCTGTGAAGCAAAAGTACCCACCTCTCCATAGATGCATTTGCGCCATTCCCGTCCGCGAGGGGCAGCCGCTCCCCGATTGTCGATGCTGATTACGATGTAACCCTGGTTGGCCAGGAACTGATGCCACATATCGCCTCCCTGCCATACGTCCTGTACCGTGGAACTGGCCGGCTCCCCATAGACATCGATGATGACCGGATATTTCTTTGCCGGATTGAAATCTACCGGCTTGATCATAAAGGCATCCAGTACCAAGTTGCCGGAATGTGTCTTGACAAATTCCTTCGGGCGGAGCTGCAGCTGCTGATACTGTGCCAGCGCCTCCTTGTTGTCTTCAATGACCGACAAGGTCTTGTGCGACGGCAAGGCCACCATCTCTATTCGCGGAGGAGTGACAGCATTACTGAAAGTATGCACGGCGTACCTCCCGTCGGGAGAGATATTATATCGGTGCTGACCTTGTTCGTTCAGCGGGGAAAGGCGTTTCACTTCTCCCTTGCCAAACAGGTTGGCTAAATACAGATAACGCTGGGTATAGTTGTCCGGCGAGGCGATAAAATACACCAGTCCTTTTTTCAGGTCCATGCCCACCTGCTCAATCAAATCGAAATTGCCCTTCGTGATGGGCTGGATATCTTTTCCGTCACGGCTCACCCGATAAAGATGCCGCCATCCGTCCCGTTCGCTCTGCCAGGTAAAATACGTATTGTGCTTCAACCAGGTCACCTGGTCGTTGGTTTCCACCCAGGCTGCATCCGTCTCGGTCAGGATATTTTTCGGCGCACCGCCTCCGATGGTCGCAATCCATACCTTATTTGTATTCTGCGGACGGTTCATCTGCTGGATAAACAAGTCGTTGCTTTCCGGAATGAAATCCATCCGCATGATGTAATTCTGACGAGGGTCACCGGGCAAATCAATCCAAGTGGTCTCGCCTCCGGCAGCTGCCACATAGCCCACCTTTACGGCTGAATTGGTGGTTCCAGCCTTCGGATAAGGGAAGCGGATGATTTTCGGGTACAGAGAATCGACATTGTTGATAATATCAAACCAGCCGGTACCTTCCGTATCACTTTGCCAATAAGCAATGTATTTACCGTCGGGACTCCAGCGGAAACCATCCCGGCAGAAGAATTCCTCCTCATACACCCAGTCGAAAGTTCCGTTCACAATCGTACTGCTTCCATCGTGTGTCAGTTGGGTGATTTTCCCGTCGGCCACATTCTCCACATAAATATTGTTTCCGCTCACGTAGGCCACCCGCGTCCCGTCGGGCGAAAACTTAGCAAACATCAGGCTGCTCTCTGGAAAATCTTTTCCCAGCTGACGCAACCGACCCGTTTCCCGGTCGAGCACCCAGTAATCGCCGCGTGTATCGTAGCGCCATACCCGCTTCGTATTCGTATAGACCAGCACCTGCTTGCGCGAAGCGTCAAAGCTGAAACTCCTGACCGACAAGGTATCGGAAGTACCCGGTTTGACAAACAGGGCAGCTGGTATCAATACTTCCCGTTTGCCCTTTCCGGAGGCATCGTACGACACGATGTCGTATCCGCCTGCGGGATTCTTTTCTTTCTTCGAATACTTGCCTCCGTCGGAAAGCCAGTTTACCTGACTTCCTCCTTTCGTGACCACCAATCCTCCGTTCACCACCTCTTCCAGCGTGGGAATATGCTGTGCATATACCGAAAGGGAAGAAAGGCAGCAAGCTATCAAAATCGTCTTTCTAATATTCATTTGCATACTAATTTTAGTGTTTTCAAGTAATAATGCCTATTTCCCCGATAAAAGTACAATATTTCTGACACAAACAGGCAAAATTCGGGCATAAAAAAACGCACTTGCGTTTTCCTTCAAACACAAGTACGTTTTCCCTAAAACGCCCTTACGTTTCACACCAAACGCGAGGACGTTTGAAAACAAACGCAAGGGCGTTTTTTCAACACTCGTTTTCCACCTCAAAATTTTACCAGAATACGGAACACTTTTCCCGGATGAGCAGCCCATTCAGCCATGGCTTCCGCGGCCCCTTCGGGAGCTACGATACGGGAGATAAGTTCTTCTGTCGGGCAGTGGCCAGCCTTCATATAGTGAATCACGGCACGGAAATCGGCCGGTAATGCATTACGTGAGCCCCGGATGTCCAGCTCTTTCTGTACGAAATATTTTGTCTGGAACTCTACCCCGCTCTTGGCATAACCAATGCATACCACACGGCCGGTAAAGCCCACTTCATCGACAGCCATCACATAAGTGGCCGGACTGCCCACAGCTTCTATCACCACATCGGCACCCATGCCGCCGGAATACTCCTGCACCCGTTCGTGCACATTCTCTGTCTGTGAGTTGATGACATACGTAGCACCCATTCTGCGGGCCAAGGCCAGTTTCTCGTCGTCCAAATCGACGGCAATCACCGTAGCGCCGCGTAAGGCCGCACGTACGATAGCCCCCATACCGACCATTCCGCAACCGATGACCATTACCAATTCATTGTCGACCACCTGTCCGCGTGACACGGCGTGGAAGCCCACGCTCATCGGCTCAATCAGGGCACAGTCGCGGGCAGAAATACCCTCTGCCGGAATCACCTTGTTCCAGGGCAGTACAGCATATTCGCACATCACCCCCTTGCGCTGCACGCCGAGAGTCTCGTTGTGCTCGCAAGCATTCACCCGTCCGTTCCGGCACGAAGCACACTTGCCGCAATTCGTATAAGGATTCAGCGTCACACTCATGCCCTTCTTGAAACTGTCGGGTACTCCCGCCCCTACAGCTTCTATCACGGCACCGACTTCATGTCCCGGAATGACCGGCATCTTCACCATCGGGTTCCGTCCGAGATACGTATTCAAATCAGAGCCACAAAAACCTACATACTCAATCTTTACCAATATCTCCCCTTCGTGCAGTTCGGGTTTTTCAATCTCCACAACCGCCATTTGCTGGGGAGCTGCAATTTGAACAGCTTTCATTTTCTTCGTATTTTTTATTCTATATTTCTATTTTAATCCAACACCTTGTATCCCTTCCAGCCATAATAGGCACAGAACAGGAAACAAACCATCGGAACAAGATAAGCCACATGATACATCTGCGCATTGACATGCATCAGATAGGCCGTGAACTGAGGCAGACAGGCATTTCCCACAATGGCCATCACCAGGAAAGCGGCCCCGCTCTTGGTTTGGTCGCCCAACCCTTTCAATGCCAGCGAAAACTGGGTGGGATACATGATGGACATAAAGAAGGAGATGCCCAGCATGGCATACAGCCCGGTCCGCCCGCCACACACGAACACTACCAGACACAGCACAACGTTCACCAGTGCATACACCAGCAACATGTCCTGCGGACGGAAACGAATCATCAGTCCGGTACCAATCCATCGTCCGAGCAGGAAGGCCAGCATATACAATCCGAAATACGTGGTAGCCACGGTTTCCGAAATGCCTGCATACGTACAGCAGTACACCAGAAACAGGCTGTTGATGGCTGTCTGCCCGCCGTTATAGAAGAATTGGGCAATTACTCCCCAGCGCAGATGCGACCGCTTCCATACCCCGAAGTCAATCAGTTTCTCCTTGGTAGCCTCCCGGTGTCCTTCATCACCAATCTTCGGCAGTTTGGCAAAAAGGAAGACCACGGCAATGAGCAGCAACAATACGGCCAGTACCAGATAAGGAGACTTCATGGCATCCGTTTCCAACTGGATATAGGCATCCCATCCGCCCGGATAATCCGCAGGCAACGTTTCGCGCGTATAATGAGTACCGCTCAACACCAGTTTGCTCAAGAACATGGCCGAGATGAAGGCACCCAGCCCGTTGAACGACTGCGCCAGGTTCAAGCGCCGGGGAGCAGTGGCTGCCTCACCCAAAGCCGTGACATACGGATTGGCCGCCGTCTCCAGGAAACACATTCCGGTGGCAATAATGAAGAAGATGCACAGATACGCCCAATATTCTTTCAAGATGGCTGCCGGAAAGAACAACAGTCCTCCCACCGCTGCCAGAAACAGCCCGAACACAATACCGGCCTTGTAGCTGTAACGCTTCATGAACATGGCAATCGGTATCGGGAAAATAAAATAAGCCAGCCAATAAGCCGTTTCCGTAAAAGAGGCTTCAAAGGTATTCAGCTCACAGGTCTTCATCAGCTGCCGGATCATGGTAGGCAACAGGTTGCTGCTGATGGCCCACAAAAAGAACAGACTGAACACCAGTGCCAGCGGAAGTGTATAACTCTTGTTTTTCATCGTATCCTGCTTTTTCGCTTATTCCGACATATTCTTGATATAAGGAAGTTCCGGCAACTCATGAAAGCCATAAAAACGACGGGCGTTTTCTCCAAGGAACAAGGATTTTTCCTCGTCTGAGAGCTCCTGCGACTTGCTCACGAAATCGTACGACATCCGATACGTGATGGCCGTAATCGTACGCGGATAGTCCGAGCCCCACATCAGTTTTTCGAAGCCGACCAAATCGGCTGCCTCCCGAATGGCCCTTATAGCCCCCTTGAACGGGTAAAACTCGTCGTTGAACAGCCAGGTAATGCCGCCCGATTCAATACGCACATTCGGATGGCGCGCCAGCTTGATTTGCTCTGTCCAACCGGGAGTGGTCACCATCCCAAAATGACCAATGGCCACTTTCAGGTCAGGACATTCCTGAATCACCTCTTCCAACTCACCCACCTGCGTAGCCCCGTCGGCCATATCAATGGACAGCAAGACACCGTGTTGTTCCATCAGATGGAACATCTGCATCATTTCCTCACAGTTCAGCCACACACGGCCTTCTTTGAGCAACAGGCGCTGGGCCGGTATCTTGATGCCCCGGAAGCCGCAGGCAATAAGCTGACGTGCCTGCTCCAAATATCCCGGCTTGCGAAACTCGCACATGCCGCACACAAAAAAGCGGTCGGGATAACGGGCAGCCACCTCCGCCAGATAGTCATTCTGAAAACCGTCGATAAACTCCTGTGTCACCACTGCCGCAGCCACCTGCGCATAATTCATGTTCGACAGGAATACCTCGGCACTGTTCACTCCGTCGGTCATAAACGGGGGAAGCATCTGACGCACTTCCCCCATAAACAATGACCGCCCATTCTCCAGGGTACGGACAGGCAGTCCATCGACTACCGTATCCTGCTTCAACCACAAGTGAGAATGTGCATCTATAATCAACCCCATATACAACTCCTCCTTTATGAGTTAGCCCAGCTCACGCGGAACTGGTCGCCGATGATTTCCCGCACTTCACGTACCAGTTCCTCATCCATCGGCTCCTCGATATACGCTATATTCTTCTTCACATTCTGCGGATTGGCCGTACTGAACAATGTTGTGGCAATTCGCGGATTGCTGACCGCATACTGCATGGCCAGCTTCTCAATGGGATAATGCTTGGCCTTGCAATGCTCCATCGCTTTCCGGCAAGCCTCCACCAACGGCTGGGGTGCCGGATGCCAAGCCGGAACACCTCTCTCTGTCAGCAGTCCCATAGACAACGGAGAGGCATTGATGACGCCGATACCTTTCGACTCAAAATAATCCAGGAAATCCAACAGCTTGTCGTCGCACAGGCAGTGATGGCAGAAGTTCAGCACCGATTCCACCGTACCGTCCGGCGCATGGTCAATCACCCATTTCAGGTTCTCCAGCTGAAGGTCGGTAATGCCCACATGACCTACCACCCCTTTCTCCCTCAGTTCCACCAAGGCTGGCAGAGTCTCATTCACCACCTGGTTCAAGTCGGCGAACTCGATATCATGCACGTTAATCAAATCAATATAATCAATGTGCAGGCGTTCCATGCTTTCGTACACACTTTCCGTGGCCCGCTTACCGGAATAATCCCACGTGTTCACTCCATCTTTTCCGTAACGTCCCACCTTCGTGGAAAGGTAATACTTGTCGCGTGGAATCTCCTTCAACGCCTTTCCCAACACGGTCTCCGCCTTGTAATGTCCGTAATAAGGAGACACGTCAATAAAATTCATCCCCAAATCGATGGCTGTAAACACCGCCTCCAAGGCTTCTTTTTCTTTAATGTCATGGAACACTCCTCCCAACGAAGAAGCTCCAAAACTCAGGGCAGAAACTTTCATCCCCGTTTTTCCTATTTCATGGTATTGCATAGTTATTTTATTTAAGATTCATACAAATAAAACATTCGTTCCATCAACCGCCATTTTTCAGCCGAACTGCTGCCCGGCACACATTCCTGAAAACGGGCCACGTGGTCTTCCCATTCAGCCTGACGGGGCAACCGGGCCAGACGTTTCATCGCGGTATCCCAGTCGAAGTCCAGCGGCGTTTCCACAATCATGAACAGGCGGCTGCCGATGATGTAAATCTCCATCTCCAGAATCCCGACCGACCGGATGCCTTCCCGAATCTCCGGCCAGGCCTCTTCACGACTGTGTATTTTCCGGTATTCCGCTATCAGTTCAGGATTGTCCTTCAAATCCAGTGTCTGGCAATAGCGTTTGACAGGCATTCCATACTCTTTTACTCGATATCCTTCCATCTCATCATCTTATAATCTTCAGCACGGGGGCAATCTGGTTCAACGGCTGTGCCGGAAGCACCACCTGCAAACCCTCAGTCGTACGCACAAAATCTACTTTTCCGTATCCCAATAACTCTACCCGCTGAATATCTTCTTCATAAAGCTTGCTGTCGGCAGCCAGTGACTTGACGGTCACTTTGCCATCTTCCGGCCAAGCCAATACGGTGGCATACAAAGCCTTCGGGGTTTGGGTAAACCGGATTTCCTTGGATCCCGCCTGACTATAGGAGCCTTCATTGAAGCCTTGCGCATTCAAGGGAATATCTTCTTCCGCAATCGGGCCTTCGCCAAATACCTTCCACGGACGCGTATCGTAAATGGCTTCCTTGTTGATGTTCATCCATTCACCAAACTCCTTCAAGATTTTCTCTTCCTTCTCATCAAAAGTGCCATCGGCCCGCAACGGCACGCTCAACAACAGATTGCCGTTCTTGCTCACGATGTCAATCAACAGTTTGGCCACATAGGCAGCCGATTTATATTCATTCTTTTCATAAATGGACGTATTGTAATGCCACCCGCCGATACAGGAGCATGACTGCCAAGGCTGATCGATAATCTGATTGGGGGCCCCGCGTTCCACATCCCATACCAATGCCTTCCGCTGTTTCTCGTCCAGAATCTTCCCGAACATCACCGCTTCCAATTTACCTTTATGCGTGGCCATGTTATGGTTATAGAAATGTGCCGCAATCTTCAGTCCCACATCACTGATGGGATAGAAAGGAGCGACCGTCACATCAAAATAAATCAAATCCGGATTGTAACGGTTGATGGCATCTACCGTACGGTTATAGAAGTTTGAGCAATATTCCGGGGTAGGAACGCACACTCCATTTCCCCATGCCCACTGGCGGTGAATCATCCCGTTGTCCCAGCTATTCTCACTCAGCGGATGGTTCTGTGCATACAAATCCTGCGGGTCGTATCCTTCCCACCACTTACCTTTTCCGTCGGCCTTGGTCAGCTTTCCATCGTAAGGAATACCTTTTTTCGGGCCAATCGTATCATGACGCTGTGAAGGTTCATACCAGCTCCACGCATGGTCGGCATGGAAACTGATGCCGAAATACAGGCCGTATTTCCGAGCAGCTTTCTCCCATCCGGCCAGAATGTCTTTTTTCGGTCCCATGTTTACCGAGTTCCAAGGCTGGTACTTGCTGTCCCACAAGTCCATGTTGTCGTGATGATTGCCCAAGGCAAAGAAATACTGGGCACCGATTTTCTTATAAAAGGCCACCAGCTTGTCGGGGTCCCATTTCTCAGCCTTCCACAACGGAATGATGTCCTTGAAACCCACCTCCGACGGATGGCCGTAGTGTTCCACATGGAACTTATATTCATTCGAGCCTTCAATATACATAGAGCGGGCCATCCAGTCACCGGAACCTTCCACACATTGGGGCCCCCAATGCGCCCAAATGCCAAATTTCACGTTCCGGAACCATTCCGGCACCTGATAGTTGCTTTCAAGCGAAGCCCAGGTAGGTTCGAATTTGCCTTTCATCATCGGTTCGTCTTTCTCCGAAACCGGCACCTGATAGGTTTGAGCAGCCAGTCCGCTGACAGATAAAAATAAAGAAGCCAGTATGAGTTTTGTTTTCATAAGCATGATTTTATAGAGATTCTTATAAAAACAAATTTACGGAGAAACCTCAAATATGGATAGGATTAAATGGTAAGTTTATATGCCAATATCGACAAAATATCTTCAATAAGCTCTTTATTCCCATTTTATTCACACTTATTTCGACAATCTTTCATTAAGGGGAAAAAATAAAAATGTAAATTTATCGCCAAAATTCAACCTATGAATCTACAAGTAGAACAACTGCATCCGCTGGTCTTAAATGTGGGATTAGCCATTCATAATTCCGACTGGAACTGGAAAAATGTCAACAGCCCGTTTACACGTTTATATTACGTCACGGAAGGTATCGCACAGATAGAACTGCCCGACGGAATACATACTTTATGTCCTAACCACATGTATTTTGTACCAGCATTTACGGTGCATACCAATATCTGCAATTCACATTTTGTCCATTACTATTTACACATTTACGAAGACCACTATTCGGAAAACGATTGGCTGGAACACTGGAACTTCCCAGTAGAAATAGAAGCCGGGACATTCGACTTGGCACTTTTCCAACGTCTTTGTGAAATCAACCCGCACATGACGCTTCAAAAATCAGATCCTACCACCTATGACAATAATCCAACACTTATGCGTAACCTGCTTCGAAATCGACAAAGAGCGTTCTACGATAAAGTAGAATCTAGGGGAATCGTACTGCAACTGTTGTCGCATTTCCTGAAACATGCCCAACCCAAAACCGAAATGGAAGACAACCGAATAGCAAAAAGCGTAATGTACATTCGCAAGCATCTTAATGAAAGCATTGAGCTAGAGAAGCTGGCAGAAATTTCCTGCTTGTCAAAAGACCATTTTATTCGGCTATTCAAAAAAGAACTAGGGAATACTCCCTTACAGTACATCAATCAAAAAAAAATAGAAAAGGCCCAGCTACTCTTGGTTACAGAAGATTTAGCGGTTAAAGAAATAGCCTTCCGGCTGGCCTTTGAAGATTATTCTTATTTCAACCGCCTGTTCAAAAAAATAACCGGCGTGACTCCTCAGGAATACCGCCGGCTATATTAAGTTTAAAGCTAATAATTAATTGTAACCTTCATTCTGCTTCAGATTCTTATTCACATTCCTTTCACTCTGTGGAATCGGGAAGTAACGATTGTGGGCCGCCCATGTACGAGTTTCAAACTGATAATACATGTTCTCATCTACCGGCGAAGCAGAAGAACCACTTCCTCGATAATTCGGTGCAGAAGGATCATCAGACAATTTCACCCCCGTAAATGTATGGTTCAACTCTTGTTCAGCAATTCCCCAACGAAGCACATCAAAGTACCGGAAACCTTCAAATGCAAGTTCCACCCGTCTTTCTTTACGCACCGCTTTACGTACATCTTCCTGAGTAGGCAAATCAGCTTTCTGATAACCGGGTAGACTGACACGATTACGAATGTCATTGATAGTCAAATCAAGAACAGACTGGTCTACTTCACCCGGTGCCACTTCATTCAACGCCTCCAAATAGCTCAACAAGACTTCCGCATAACGCATAATCGGAGTGTAGGTCGGAGTCGAAGCGATATTGTTAGTAATTGAAGGATCACAACCTTTTTTCGGACAATACCCATTAAACAAAGCGTAACGGTTATAGCTATCCGCAGTATTAGGTCCCAGAAAACAATTATAAGTGATATCATTATAAGTTGTACCCGAATAAGACCCTACCGGAGGAAGAAATATGGAAGCATATAGTCTTATCTCCCGATTTACATACGGATCATTCTCATCATACACAGCCGATGTTTCAATACCCTTTCCATCTGTACAGAAATATTCTTTCACCAGTTCATTATAAGGAGCAAACTGATGCCAGCCACCATACGCACATTCCGGATACAAATATTGATAACGTGAGTTGGTATATTTATCTGCAATACCCATGATACAGAAAATAGTTTCAGGACTATATTCACCTCCTATTTGGAATAATTTCTCATAGCTTTCTTCTCCATTCCGGCGATCCAACTCATAGTTTCCTGAAATAATCACCTCATGCAAGATATTTGCCGCATCTCTCCAACGATCTTGCGCCAGATACAAACGGGATAGCAGTACTTTTGCGGCAGCATTAGTCAAACGTCCATAATTCTCCGCATCATAACTATCAGGAAGTAACTGGACAGCCTCCTTCAAATCGGTTTCTACTTGTGCATACACATCAGCTTGCGCTGTCTGAGCAATCGTATTCGCTTCTTCCACACTCAATGGGGCAAGCGGCATAGGTACGTCTTTAAAATAAAACGCCAAATTAAAGAAGAAATAAGCTCGCAAAGTCTTGACCTCAGCAATCCATTTTTCTTTAGTATCTTCATCCATCGGACATTCTTCTACGTTAGCCAGGAAATTATTATATTTTGCAATCTGGATATAGGCATTTTTCCAATACCACTCAATATTTCCATTAGTAGCCAACGTATTGGAGCTAGCCATCAAAGTTGTAAAATTTTCTTTTTCCGTACCATTGCCCCCGGCAAAATCCAGATACAATAATCCTTGAGGAGTAGCAAAATCATCGTGTGACCATCCGGTTTGAAACCGATAACAACCTACCAATGCTAAATATGCATCATTCTCACCGGTCCAGAATGTGCTTTCTGAAATAGCAGAAGGAGGGTTTTTCTCCAATAGATCCGAACAACTCACAAGTGTTCCTGACAAAGCCAATGTATAAATGGACAATTTGGCTATATGTAATATATTTAATAATGGTTTCATATACAATAGATTTAAAATAATTAGAACTTGAAGTTAAAGCCAAATGAATAAATCGCTGTAATCGGATAGTAAGAAGGAGAGTCTCCTGTACCAATCTCATTTTCAGGATCCCACCCCTGATAGAAACTGTTAAAGCTAAACAGATTCTGTCCACTTACATACACACGCAGCTTTTCTATACCTATTTTCTTCGTCCATGCCTGCGGTAACGTATAACCAAGTTGCAGGTTCTTCAAACGCAAGAAACTAGCATTACGAACCCAATAATCAGAGGTCTGCAGATTCGGATTATTCATATTCAAGGTTTCCAAACGCGGATATTCTGCCCATTTATCAGGATTTGCTTCCGTCCAACAGTTTTCAGCCTGCCATCTTTGGATCTGTCCACCGTTATAGAACGCATAAGCCATATAAGAACCTATCTGACGTTGGTAACCTCCCAGTCCTTGGAACAAAGCAGAAAAGTCAAATCCCTTATAAGATGCGGAAAGATTCAAGCCGTAATAGAATTTAGGAGTCGTGCTTCCCAGCACTGTACGGTCGTATTCAGCATCTACCTTGCCATCGGGTACACCGTCGGGACCACTAATGTCCTTATAACGAACATAACCTGGTTTCAAGTCACTTTTTCCCACTAACTGTTCAGGCGCTGCATCAATTTCTGCCTGATCTACAAACAGACCTTCTGTTTGATATCCATAAATAATACCTATTGGCTGTCCTACAATACGATTGTTGTTGATTTCCTCTGTAGCCCCATTAGCCAGTTCTTCTACCGCATTCTTCACCCATGTGAAATTAGGCGCAATACTAAACCGGAAGTCTTTTCCGATATGCCCATTATAACTTAAGTTAACTTCAATACCCTTATTGGATACGGCTCCTACATTTGACTCTCCTACACTTTGCCCGATAATACCTGTAACTTCCACCGGAGCAAGGATGTCGGATGTATATTTATAGAAATATTCAATACTTCCACTTAATGCGTTGTTAAACAAGCCAAAATCCAAGCCTACATTGGTGATGGCCGTTTTCTCCCAAGTAATTTCAGGATTACGATAAGTAGATACATACGTACCTGGGACTAAGATTGCTGGATTACCCAATGGATAATTATGTCCTAAATCGTATGTCTGCTGATAAGGGTATACACCGATATTCTGATTACCCAAGACACCATAAGAAGCACGCAGTTTCAAATTGTTGAACACTTCACCTACGCGGGCATTTCTCCAGAAGTCTTCTTCTGAAATTCTCCATCCGGCAGATACGGAAGGGAAAATACCCCAACGATTGTCTTTCGCGAAACGAGAGGATCCATCATAACGCAAGTTTGCTTCCAACAAATAACGATCTTTAAATGCATAATTTACACGACCAAAGAAAGAAACCAGCGCATATTCTTCCAAGGAACTGTTATTGGTTGCAGTAGAAGCATCTCCCGTACCCAGTTCATACAATGAATTATTAGGGAATGTATTGCGATATCCCTCCAAACCTTTGTTCGACGTCTGTTCCACAGAAGTACCGGCCAGCACCTTAAAATCATGACTTCCAAAGGTTCTTTCGTAATTAACCAACGCCTCTAAAATTGTATTTGTATTATTTGACGTCCATATATTTAATGTAGAAGGACCGATGGTCTTGTTTTCATCAAAATAAGTTTCAGCACGATAACTTTTGTCGTATTTCGTATAATATGTCACACCTGCTTTTCCTGTCAATGACAAACCCTTTATTGGTGTCTCCCACCTCAACTGTCCTGACGCACTGATATTGCGGCTGATATTCTGAACAAACGACTCACTGGCCAACCATGCCTCCGGGCTATAGTTATCCTGATATCCGAAAGAGCCATCGGATTTTTGTCCTGCATAAATAGGAGCTTCACGTACTGCATAGCCAATAATACCGTCAATACTTGTCGGCTCTCCATTCGGTGCATTGTATTTGTTATTATACGCATTGATGTTCAAACTCAAAGAAACCGATTTTCCCAACTGGCTTTTCAAAGAAAACAAAGCAGTCATTCGCTCATTCGAGGTCTTAGCTGTAAGTCCTTCTTGATTTCTATACCCAACTGACAAATTATAACTGGTAGTCGCATTTCCACCCTGAATGCTGACATTGTGCTGATGCTGAAAGCCTGAGCCACTCTCCAAAAGCCATTTTAAGTGATTCACATTAGGATAATTGTCTGGGTCCGAACCATCTCTATATTTCTGGATTTGTTCTGTAGTATAAGCATCTTGTTTCCCCATATTCTGCATAGCCATATTATAATACTGTGCATACTCCCATGAAGGAAGGAAATCAGGAAGTTCTGTAGCTCTTTGCCAACCAAACGAGTTATTATAAGTGACTACCGTTTTTCCTTGTACTCCCTTCTTGGTCTCAATCAAGATTACACCATTGGCAGCCCGATTACCATAGATAGAAGCTGAAGCTGCATCCTTTAAAAATGAAATACTTTGAATATCATTAGGATCTACGTCATCCAGATTACCGGACAATCCATCAATCAAGACAAGCGGATCGGTTCCTGCACTAGAGAAAGTACCTGTTCCACGAATTTTTACATTAGCACCAGTGCCCGGACGTCCAGAATTCTGTACAACACTTAAACCTGGAGCCAATCCTGCAATAGCCTGTGCCGTACTCATCACGGGTTTATTCATTAAGTCATCACTTGTAACGGCAGATACGGCTCCAGTCAAATTTACCTTCTTCTGTGTACCATAACCGACTACCACCACTTCATCCAACACTTCTGTATCCTCTTTCAAAACAATCCGCATCAGCTTCCCTGATACTGCTGGTACCTCTTGAGAAGCATATCCTACATACGTAATTCGTAAGATATCCCCCGGATTAGCCGATAATGCAAAATTACCATCCAGGTCACTCACAGTCCCATTACTTGTATTTTTCACTAAAATACTAACCCCGATTAAAGGTTCTCCGTTAGTGTCTGTAATGTGACCTTTCACATTGTTTGTCCCTTGTCCCCATGTCACGGAACTCACACAGCAAGCAAAGAGCAATACAAACACTCTCAGGGCTTGCCACATTTGCCTAATAGAATTGTGTTTCATCTTTTTTAGATTTAAATTGTACAATGCAAAGTTAACCAACCGAATCTCTTCAGTATAGGATTAAATAAGCTTTCAATAATACAAAATCGATTTATAAAGATGATTCACAAATTATTAATAGGATAATATCGACATACATTTAACTATATCGGTATATAGCAATCATAAAATTCATCCTTCTCTTACTATAGCTCTACATCTACCAGTTCACTAAACTCCATATTTTACTGGCAACATAAACCCGCTCTATTCTACCTCCACTTTCATTACAAACCCGCCTCGTGGGAGACAGTCCACCTGCATGTTCTTTTCCGTACCCGAGAGTTTGCGGATGGCAAACTGATTGTTTTTCTGACCATCGGCATACAAGGTGATTCCTTTGATAGCTTCGGGGATGAAACTTAAATCTACCGCAAGCGGCATGGATTTGTTGGTCCCGTTCAATCCACCGATATACCAGCAATTGCCGTTCTTCCGGGCCATGACCACATGATGGGAAGGATAGCCGCCCAGCAATTTCGTATCGTCCCACACAGTGGGCAGAGAAGAAATGAACGAACGTACCTCAGCCGGCTGGGCATGATAGCCTTCCGGACGGTCGGCCAGATGTTGAAGAGCCGACTCAAAGACCACCAGCAAGGCCAGTTCATGCCCGTTGGAAGTGATATGCGGGTGCTGCGAATCGGTAAAAGTGCAGGGGGTATAGTCCATCGGCCCCACCACGTTCCGGGTAAAAGGCAGCGTACAGTTGTGCCAGGCCGCACTATCCGTCAGTACCTCCTTGTTGTTGTACCATTCAGCTCCATACACACCTTCCACCGACATCATGTGAGGATATGTACGCTGCCAGCCACGGGGAATGGTGGCCCCGTGAAAGTTGACCATCAAATGATACTTTGCCGCATCTTCCAGGATATCCATAAAATAATTCATCACGGAAGTGCTGTCCGGATGGAAAAAGTCGACTTTTATGCCTTTCACGCCCACCGATTCCAGCCAGGCGAACTCCTTCCGGCGTGTCTCCGGCTTATTCAACCTATACAAAGGACCGTACAGACACCAGGCAGTGGAGGAATTATACCACAATAAAGGAGAAACGTGTTTCTCTTTCGCATAACGCAAGGCATCGTCCACATTACCTCCGTTTGCCATTCCATCCCACTCCGCATCAATCAGGACGTATGGGAGATGGAAATCGGCCGCAAAATCAATGTATTTCTTCACAATCTGGTAATCATTCGAGCCATGGTTGTAAGCCCAGTAAATCCAGGAAACGACTCCAGGTTTAATCCAAGACACATCCGTCAGGCGGCAAGGCTCACTGACATCCGTAATCAAAGTGGATTCCACCACATCGGCCAAAGAACCGATGATAGCCACACGCCACGGAGAGCACCATTTGCCGGAAACCTTTATCGGCTGGGCCATTTCCACCTGATAGGCAGACTCGCCGGAAGTATTGTTCAGCCAGGAGCCGCAGTTGCCTCTCCCGATATTGGCCTCTGAAACCAGCGTAAAAACGGCATCCGAGACCTCAAACAAAGCCGGAAATCCCCATTGGTTCTTGGAATAGTCGACCACACGACCTTTATTCTTCAAATAGAAATCTTCATACGCCTGACTCAACTTCTGGGTCCAGCGGGTAATGCCGTCCTGAAACTGGAAAGTGGTCTTTTCTCCGGAAACACACGTTTCTTCCTTCAATTCGGGAAATACATAGCGAAAGGCAATACCATCGTCGTACACCCGAAACTCCAGGTCAAGGCATACCTTCCGGCCATTCTTGAAATGAAACACCTGCTGGTTCCCCTGATTCGTACAATGGCGGCGCTTGCCCGTCATCATCATGTAATCTTCTGCCACCGGAACCATAGGTGAAGCACCCATATACACAAAATCTGTGTTCTCCTGCAAGAACTGAAGTCCTACATTATTTATATGTACCACCGGAACTGTTTCATTGCCTTTTTTATAAGACACCTTGAATCCCCCTGCAGAAGGGACACCACTTACCACAATCTTGCCGTTGGGAGAACGCAATTCACCACTGGCTTTTCCAGATACTCCAATTAAAAACATGCATACCAGACACACGCATGCTTTCCATGGATTAGACTTTCTTAGGCTATACATCATTTCTTCTTTAATTTAATTACAAAATTATCCGTTCTTGCACAAAATGAATTGCATAAAATTGTTTTATATAGGACAATATCGATTTACAATTTGAAACAAGTCTTATTCTCCCGCTTACTTTCCCCCAAAGAAGCACCCAACCAGGCAATATGCCCATCGTTCTTTTCTATTTAACAAAACAGGACAATATGAAACAGAGCTTGATAAAGAGCGTATCACAATATAATTTTATATAAAACTTCCCCTAAAAGAGAGGAATCGAAGAAAAACTTTCTACTTTTGCAACTTGTAATTAAAAGAACTCATTTGCAGATGAAAATAAAGTTTTTGCCATTGGTTGTAGCACTCTTTGCCGCAACATCCATAATGACATCGTGTTTGGACAATGATGTGGAACAAATTACTTATACTTCCGAGACCAGTATCACGGGATTTTCACTGGGGACATTGAATATAGACCGCATCGGTAAAGACCGGAATGGACAGGACAGTGCATACGTAGACACCCTCGACTGTTCCAAATATCCATTCACCATCAACCAAATGACAAGAGAAATCGAGAATAAAGACTCACTGCCTTATGGCACACACATTGATAAAGTAATTACCAACGTCACTTACGATGCCGGCGCACTAGGCTATCGCCCCAAAGGAGCAGAACGTGACACGGTGTGGACTTCCACCGACTCCATCGATTTCACTGAGCCCGTTGAATTCAGAGTCTACGCCTATAGCGGTGCCATCGGAAAAGCCTATACAATCAAAGTCAACGTACACCAGCAGGTGCCCGACACCCTTTCCTGGAAACAGTTCGACAACGCATTCAGCGCCGGTACCCTGAGTGAACAGAAAGCAGTTTATGCGAATGGAAAAGTGTTTGTATTCGGGAAAAACGGAAGCAATGCTCACATCGAATACACTACTGTGGCGGACGACAACCCCACTTCATGGACTCCGGTAGCAGCCAATCTGCCTTCCGGAATCGATTCTTATTCTGCCACTGCATGGGCCGGAAACATTTACTTCCTGGCAGGAACAGCCGGGAAGCAGCTCTATAAGCTCAACGCTGAAACAAACGAAATCACCGAAGAAAGTGCAGAAACGTTCGACATGCTGATTGGCGGAAATGATTTCACCAACGAACTTTACGCTGTAAAGGACGGGAAAAGCGGTATATATAAAGGAGGTGCATGGACAACAGATGAAAATGCGTTCGAACAATTCCAATCCGGAAAACCGTTCTTTTCCCACACGATTACCGCCTCTTACAACAAAGACCTTACCACTACGGTAACCCTCTGCTACAATCAGGGTACTACGCCCAACGATACGACTGCCCTTGTCTTTGGCCGTATGTCAGCCGACAACCAATGGGAAACAAGAATACAGAATCTGTCATTGCCTAACTTGCAGAATGTGAGCATGATTTACTATGATGGAAAATTATATGCCTTCGGAGGTGCATGCAACAAGCCACAAGTGGAAGCTTTCAGCCAGTTCTATTGCTCTATCGATAACGGACTTTGCTGGCGACCGGTTACCGAGTGCATGGCGTTTCCGGCTGACTTCAAGAATCTATATACCACACACCACGGCAATTATTCGTGTGCGGTGACTCCCAAACTGGAAAATGGCACTTCCAAGGGAAACTTCATCTGGATTGTATGGGAAAACGGAGATATCAGCCGTGGACGTATCAACCGATTGGGATTCAGTCCGAAATGGTAATATATCAACCTTGAAAACAAGAAACTATGCTATATAAAGACCAACTGGATAAAAACCGGATACCGGCACACATCGCCATCATCATGGATGGCAACGGACGCTGGGCCAAGCAACGGGGAAAAGCCCGTACGTTCGGACATCAGGCCGGTGCTGAGACTGTGCATGCCATTGCGGAACAAGCAGCACGTCTGGGAGTAAAATATCTGACTCTTTATACATTCTCCACCGAGAACTGGAACCGCCCCGCAGACGAAGTGGCTGCCTTGATGAATCTGCTCATGGATTCCATCGAGGAAGAGACTTTCATGAAAAACAATATCAGTTTCCGGATTATCGGGGATACCGCAAAATTGCCGGAAAATGTACTGTCCCGCCTGAACCGGTGTATCGAGCGTACCTCGAAAAACACAGGTCTGTGTCTTACCCTGGCTTTGAGCTATTCCTCCAAATGGGAAATCACGGAAGCCGTCAAGAACATTGCCCTCGAAGTGAAAGAAGGCAAGCTCGCTCCTGAAGAAATTACTGACCAGACCATCGACCGGAACCTGGCCACTCATTATATGCCCGACCCGGACTTGTTGATCAGAACAGGTGGTGAAATCCGACTCAGCAACTACCTGCTTTGGCAGTGTGCTTACACCGAACTGTATTTCTGCGACACTTTCTGGCCGGACTTCAAGGCCGAAGAGTTATGCAAGGCTATTTGTGACTTTCAAAAAAGAGAACGCCGATTCGGCAAAACCAGTGAACAAATTTAACAGAGAACAATGCAAAATCGTTTTTCACTTATCCTGCTGATTGCAGCTTGCCTCTCTTCTGTTTCGATAGGGGGACAGGCTCAAGACAATAATAATACAACTGAACCAAGCAACAAACCGGTTATCCTCTATAACGGAACGCCCAAAAAATATGAAATCGCCGACATCAAGGTCAGCGGTGTGAAGAACTATGAGGATTATGTCCTGATAGGAATCTCCGGCTTGGCCGTGGGACAGACCATTACCGTGCCGGGCGACGACATTACTTCCGCCGTAAAAAGATACTGGCGGCACGGTTTGTTCTCTGACGTGAAAATCGTAGCCGATAAGATTGTGGACAACAAGATTTACTTGTCCATCCAGCTGACCCAACGTCCGCGTATCACCGACATCGTGATTCACGGCGTGAAGAAGAGTGAACGCGAGGATTTGCAGGCCAAACTGGGTATGGCCAAGGGTACGCAGGTAACCCCGAACTTGATTGACCGTGCCAAGATTCTGATTAAGAAACACTTTGATGAAAAGGGATTCAAGAACGCGGAAGTCAACATCATCGAGCGGGAAGACCCGGAAAACAAGGAGCAGGTATATGTAGATGTAAACATCGACAAGAAAGCAAAAGTCAAGGTACACAAAATTACCATCGACGGCAACGAGGTGCTCACCGACAAGAAACTGAAGCGCGTGATGAAGAAGACCAATGAAAAAGGCAAGCTCATCAACCTGTTCCGTGCGAAGAAGTTCATCGAAGAGCGCTACGAAGAAGACAAGCAGAAAATCATCGACAAATATAACGAGCTGGGATACCGTGACGCACAAATCGTTACCGACAGCGTGTCACCTTACGATGAAAAGACCGTAGATGTGTACATGAAAATCTACGAAGGACAGAAATATTACCTCCGCGACATCACGTGGGTGGGCAATACGGTATATCCTTCCGACCTGTTGAACGAACAGCTCCGCATGAAACGCGGCGACGTATACAACCAGAAACTGTTGAACGACCGTATTTCAAACGATGAGGATGCCATCGGTAACAACTACTACAACCGTGGATATGTGTTCTATCGCCTGGATCCCGTGGAAGTGAACATCGACGGTGACTCCATCGACCTGGAAATGCGTATCACCGAAGGTCCGCAGGCCAGCATCAGCCATGTGCGCATCAACGGTAACGACCGTCTGTATGAAAACATCGTACGACGCGAACTGCGTACCCGTCCGGGCGACCTTTTCAGCAAGGAAGCGCTGGAACGTTCTTACCGTGAAATCGCACAGATGGGACACTTCAACCCGGAAAACATCAAGCCGGATGTACAGCCGAACTTCCAGGACGGTACGGTGGACATCAACTGGGGACTGGAATCCAAGGCCAACGACCAGGTGGAATTCTCCGCAGGTTGGGGACAGACCGGTATCATCGGTAAGCTGAGCTTGAAGTTCACCAACTTCTCGTTTGCCAACCTGTTCCGCAAGAACGACAACTACCGCGGTATCCTGCCGCAGGGTGACGGACAAACCCTGACCATTAGCGGACAGACCAACGGACGTTACTATCAGTCATACAGCGTGTCGTTCTTCGACCCTTGGTTTGGCGGCAAGCGACCGAACTCCTTCTCTGTATCGGCCTTCTATTCTGTACAGACCGACGTGAGCAGCCAGTACTACAACTCTGCCTACATGAACAACTACTACAACATGCTGAGCGGTTACGGTTACTACGGAGGATACGGAAACTACTACGACAACTACGAATCCTACTACGACCCCGACAAGTCTATCAAGATGTTCGGTGTATCTGTAGGATGGGGTAAGCGTCTGCGCTGGCCGGATGACTACTTCACCTTGTCGGCCGAACTGTCTTACCAGCGGTTCATGCTGAAAGACTGGAGCTACCTCTACATCAAGCTGAACAACGGACAGTATATGAACACCGGTAACTGCAACAACCTGAGCCTGAACCTGACCCTGTCGCGTAACTCTACGGACAATCCGATTTTCCCGCGTTACGGTTCCGAGTTCTCAGCTTCCTTGCAAATTACACCGCCGTACTCTCTGTTCAGCAAGAAGGATTACTCTACTTACGGAAAAGACAACTACCAAGATGCAGCCAGCATGTACAAGTGGATTGAATACCACAAGTGGAAATTCAAAGCCAAAACTTATACGGCCCTGATGGATATCCAGAAATGTCCGGTCATCATGACCCGTACGGAATTCGGTATCCTCGGCCACTTCAACAAGTACAAGCGCTCACCGTTTGAAACCTTCTACGTGGGAGGTGACGGTATGACGGGTTACAGCTACAACTACGCATCCGAAACCATCGCCCTCCGTGGATATGAAAACGGTTCACTCACCCCGTACGGAAGTGAAGGTTATGCTTACATCCGTCTGGGTGCCGAACTCCGCTACCCGCTGATGCTCGAGAACTCTACCAGCATCTATGCCCTGGGCTTCGTGGAAGCCGGTAATGCCTGGAACAACGTAACCGACTTCAACCCCTTCCAGTTGAAACGTTCGGCCGGAGTCGGTGTCCGTATCTTCCTGCCGATGATTGGTATGATGGGTATTGACTGGGCATACGGTTTCGACAAGATTGACGGTTCAATGCAATACAGCGGAAGCCAGTTCCACTTTATCATCGGACAAGAATTCTAACACTTAAAAACCAAAGAATTATGAAGAGACTCGTTTTATCCGTTTTGCTGTTAGTGGCCGCCGTAGGCATGGCCTCAGCACAGAAATTCGCACTGGTAGATATGGAGTACATCCTCAAGCAGATTCCTTCCTATCAACAGGCCAACCAACAGATGGAGTCACTGTCAAAGGAATGGCAAAGCCAGATTGAGGCCAAAGCCAACGAAGCAAAGAAGCTGTATGAAGATTACCAGAAGACAGCAGGCACCCTCTCGGCTGCCCAGAAGACCAGCAAGGAAGATGCCATCGTAGCCAAGGAAAAAGAAGCGGCTGAACTCCGCAAGCAATATTTCGGACCGGAAGGAGAGCTGATGAAGAAACGTCAGGAACTGATTGCTCCGATTCAGGATGCCATCTACAATGCAGTGAAGACCATCGCCACCCAGCGTGGATATGATGCCGTGATTGACCGTGCATCGGCCCAAAGCATGATTTTTGCCTCTCCACGCATCGATATCAGCAATGAGGTTCTTGCAAAACTAGGATATTCAAATTAATTTTATACATTTGCAGCCGGGGTTTACAAAGACCGTTTTTTACATCGAATTAATTAATAACAAATAGAAACTTGAGATTATGTTGAAGAAAATTGCTTTTTTACTTTTGCTCATCGCACCGATGAGTGTATTCGCACAGAAGTTTGCGCATTTCAAATCAATGGATATCATCCCGGTAATGCCGGAATACGCAAAGGCACAGACTGACATCGAGACCATGCGTAAACAATACGAAGACGAAATCAAACGTGCTTCCGACGAATTCAACAAGAAATATGCAGAATATCAGCAAGAACAGAAGAACTTGCCGCAGAACATTCAGGAACGCCGCCAGAAAGAATTACAGGACCTGAGCGAAAAGGGCATGCAGTTCCAGCAGGACGCCCAGCAGCAGCTGCAGAAAGCATACGCTGACATGATGGAACCCATCTACAAGAAAATGGAAGATGCTGTAAAGGCTGTAGGTAAAGCCGGTGCGTACACTTACGTATTCGACCTGAACCGTACAGACATCCCTTACATCGATGAAACTCAGTCAAAAGATATTACCAACGACATCAAGACCAAACTGGGCATCAGCCTGACTGCCGTTCCGGCTACTCCGGCTGCCGCTCCTGCAGCTACTCCGGCTCAGTAAGCAAAGGTTCTTTGTCGTCCTGACTTCTCATGTCATTCAGAGAAACACGGAAAGGTTTCTCTGAATGACATTTTTCTTTTCAACCACTTCAACCGTTTTATCCATGCATCCGCTATCCGCTCCCCACACCGGCCCCATCGGAGTCTTCGATTCCGGCTACGGAGGCCTCACCATCCTTGGAAAGTTCATCGAACGCCTGCCGCAGTACGACTACCTGTACTTGGGCGACAATGCCCGCGCCCCCTACGGCACGCGTTCGTTCGAGGTGGTCTACGACTTCACCCTCCAGGCAGTCAAGAAACTGTTCGAACTGGGTTGCCCACTGGTGATTCTGGCCTGCAACACAGCCTCGGCCAAAGCCCTCCGCAGCATCCAGCAGAACGACCTGCCCCATCTGGACCCCACCCGGCGCGTACTGGGAGTAATCCGTCCCACAGTGGAATGCATCGGCGACATCACACGCAACGGACACGTAGGCTTACTGGCCACAGCAGGCACGGTGCGTTCCGAATCCTATCCGCTGGAAATCAAAAAAATTTATCCCGACATTCAAGTGACGGGAATGGCCTGCCCCATGTGGGTGCCGCTGGTAGAAAACAAGGAATACGACGGAGACGGAGCCGACTACTTCGTGAAAGAATACATTGATGCCATCCTGCAAAAAGACCCGGACATCGACACACTGATTCTGGGATGCACCCACTATCCGCTGCTGCTGCGCAAAATACGGCAGTTCACCCCACCCCACATCCAGCTGGTGACCCAAGGCGAATACGTGAGCGAGAGCCTGAAAGACTATCTTTCGCGCCACCCGGACATGGATGCCCGCTGCTCGAAGAACAAACGGCGGGAATTCCTCACCACGGAATCGGAAGAGAAGTTCCGCGAATCCGCCTCGGTCTTCCTGCACAGTGCCGACGTACACGTGCGCAACGTCGTGCTTGAATGACAAAAAATGGCCCGGTCTTATTCCGCCACAAAAGCAGCCCGTTGCACATTGCGGCTGTCCGGGCCCACCATCACTTCGAACTCTCCCGGTTCATATCCATATTCCAGACGAGAGTTATAATACTTCAAATCCTCGTCATCCAGCACGAACTCTACCTTCCGCGTTTCTCCTTTTTTGAGAAATATCCGCTGGAAAGCCTTCAGCTCCTTCACCGGACGGGCAATTTCGGCATACACGTCGTGCAGGTACAGCTGCACAACCTCCACCCCGTCGTACCGGCCCGTATTCGTCACGGGCACTGTCACCTTGAGCTGTCCGCCCTCAGGCATACGCTCCGCACTCAGCTGCAAACCACCGTAGCGGAACGTCGTATAGCTCAAACCATAGCCGAACGGATACAGCGGTTCGTTGCTCTGGTCGATGTAATTGCTGGCATAACGGTTGAAACAGGTGCCATCCGCATCCGGACGCCCGGTATTCAGGTGATTGTAGTACAGCGGCAACTGCCCTACGGCACGCGGGAAACTGGTGGTCAGCTTTCCGGAGGGAGACACTTCCCCAAACACCACATCGGCAATGGCATCGCCTGCCTCGCTGCCGGCAAACCACACATTCAGGATGGCCGGCACATGCGCAGCTTCCCAGCACAAATCCAGCGGGCGCCCGGTGAACAACGCCAGCACCACCGGCTTTCCGGTAGCCACCAGTGCCTTCAGCAAATCCTGCTGCGCATCCGGAAGCCGAATCTCCGTACGCGAAGCAGATTCCCCGCTCATCTCGGCACACTCGCCCAGTGCCGCCACAATCACATCTGCCGAGGCCGCCACACGCAACGCCTCCGCCCGCAACTGACGGTCATCCCCACGCACCAACGGACGCGGGCCCACCGCTCCTTTCTCCGTATCCTCACTATAATACAGATTACTTCCTTTGGCATAAGAAACCGTTGCCCTGTCGCCCACGGCACGGCGGAACGCCTCATACATCGTCACATGCCGGTCGGTCGCACAATTCATGCTCCACGTGCCACACATGTTGTTCTGCGCATCCGCCAGCGGACCAATCAGCGCAATGCGTCCTTTCTTCTGCAAAGGCAAGAGCTGCCCGTCGTTCTTCAGCAAGACAAAAGTCTCCGCAGCAATCTCACGCGCCGCCTTGCGGTGTGCTTCCGTAAACAGCTCCTTCCGTGCACGCAACGTATCGCAGTATTTATACGGGTTCTCAAACAGCCCCAGCTTGTACTTGGCCTCCAACACCCGACGGCAAGCCTCGTCAATGCGCTCCTGCGTCACCGCCTTGTCCTTCAGGGAAGCCTCCAAGGTATGCAAGAAGCCATGCGCCACCATATCCATGTCCGTTCCCGCATTCAAGGCACGGGCAGAAGCCTCCTGCAAGTCAGCCACCCCGTGTGTCTTCATCTCCTGAATGGAATTGTAGTCTGTCACCACAAACCCCTTGAAACCCCATTCGTTCCGCAGCAAATCGGTGAGCAGCCACTTGTCGGCCGTCGCCGGCACGCCGTTGATGGTATTGAACGAACTCATCACCGAGCCTACTCCGGCATCCACCGCTCCCTTGTACGGACGGAGATACACATTGTACATCCGGTTGCGGCTCATATCCACCGAATTGTAGTCGCGCCCCGACTCCGAAGCCCCATAAAGGGCGAAATGCTTCACGCAAGCCATGATTTCATCGTTCCGCTTCATGCCGTCGCCCTGATAACCGCGCACATACGCCCCCGCCATCAACGCACCGAGGTACGGGTCCTCCCCGCTTCCTTCCGCCACACGCCCCCAGCGGGCATCCCGGCAGATATCCACCATCGGACTGAATGTCCAGCTCACTCCGTCGGCACTGGCTTCCGTGGCAGAAATACGCGCCATGCGCTCCACAGCCGCCGTATCCCAGCTGCACGACAACGCCAGCGGAATCGGAAAAATGGTCTCATACCCATGAATCACATCGGCCCCCACCATCAACGGAATACCCAGACGGCTTTCCTCCACCGCCATGCGCTGAAGCTGATAGATTTTGCCGACTCCTTTCACATTGAAGAAGCCGCCCACCTCCCCGGCACGGATGGCCTCCGCCAGCTGGCTGTTCTTCACCGCCCCCGACACCAGGTCGTTTCCTGCCGGCAGATTCAACTGTCCCAGTTTTTCCTGTAATGTCATCCGCCCCATCAGGTCACTGACAAAACGGTCCATTTCCGCATCCCTTCCTCCGTTTTCCGAGGAACTGCATCCTGCCACGGCCAGCAACAGGAGACTTGCTTTCACAAACTGACTTATTTTTCCCATAAAATCAATAGCTTTTAATATTCTGACTTTCAAAAGTATCATTTTTTCGGACATAACCGGTTGAAAAACCACGGATTATTTTGCCCGGAAAAACGCACTTGAGTTTACTCCAAAACGCAAGGACGTTTTCATTGAAACGCAAGGACGTTTAGAGGAAAACGCAAGTGCGTTTTTAAGAAGGTGTTTTCCCAGCCTGAAAAAGGGAGGAAAATAGCCGAAAAATCAGGCGAAAACCGCTTTTTTCAAACCAAAGGCAGGAATATTCAATAAAAAGACTTACTTTTGCGGAAAGTTGCCCTTGTAGTTCAACGGATAGAATAGAAGTTTCCTAAACTTTAGATTCGGGTTCGATTCCCGACGAGGGTACAAAAAAACAAGCCGCTCTTCCCGGAAGGAAAAGCGGCTTGTTTTTTTGCCTGCAGCAAGTAACGGATTACTTACGAAGACCAAGTTCTTTGACAATGTTACGATATCTTTCGATATCACGGCTCTTCAGGTAGTTCAGCAAAGAACGACGCTTACCTACCAAAGTTGTCAAAGCTCTTTCAGTGCTATAATCTTTTCTGTTGAGCTTCATGTGCTCAGTCAGGTGAGAAATACGGTATGAAAACAATGCTATCTGCGCTTCAGGTGAGCCAGTATCAGTGTTAGACTTTCCGTACTTTCCAAAGATTTCTTGTTTTTTAGCTGCGTCTAAATACATAATTTGACTGTTTATTAAAATGTATAAATTTGATTTGCGGATGCAAAGGTAAGCATAATCTTTCAGACTACAAGCATTTTACGACTTTTTTTCACAAACAAGCCAAAAAGGGTTCAAGCCTTCAGCTCATTGGCATGTTCAATGAAAGTGGCCGATGTAATCGGTTCAATCTGCTTAAATTCCATTTTGCGTGTCGCACATTTCAGGCAAGGACAGTTCCGGCATTTTGCCTGCTCAAAAACAGTACATGGATCCAAATGTATCGTCAGCTGAATCCGGTCGGCATATTTCTTTTCCAGAATCTGTTTCAAGCGGGCTCCTTCACGGTGCCCTTCTTCAATGGTATAAAACCAGGGAAGCGTCAAGTCACAATCCATATACAGATAACTTCCATACTTGATGACCTTGGCATTGTGAATATCTATCCAGTCGGGCGAACGCTTCTCATTCAGTTCCTGAGCAATATCGTTCAGCAAAGCCTCATCCGCCTTGTCCAGCAGATTCGCAATCGTCTTGCGCAAGATGGAAATTCCCGTCACAATGATAATTCCTCCGAACAGGAAGGCCAGCACACTGTCAATCCAAGCTATTTCAGTGAAATAGAGCAAGAGCAACCCTGCCACCAGTCCGATGGTAGAATACGTGTCCGACTGCAGATGCTTTCCCCCTGCAATCAAGGCCATCGAATTATAACGTTTCCCGATACGCACACTATACCAGCCCATCAGGTAGTTGACCAGTCCGGAAAAAGCGACGATATAGATACCCACATCCAATTTCTGTATGCCCACCGGGAAAAACAAGTGCGACACTCCCTCATACACAATCAGCACCCCGGCAAACGTAATCAGAATGCCTTCGACGGAAGCCGAAATCTGTTCCATTTTCCCATGTCCGAAAGGGTGGCTTTTATCCTTGGGCCGTGCCGACCAATGCAGGCTGTAAAGGCTGACTGCCCCCGCCACCACATTGACAATACTTTCCATGGCATCCGTCAGGATTCCTACAGAATTAGTCAGCCAATAGGCTGCAAACTTTCCAATCAGTATCAAAAAGGAAATCAACACAATTCTCTTTTGCACTCTTTGCTTAAGCTGTTCCTCGTTCATCTCTTTTTTACTTTTAAACGGACCGCAAAGTTAGCAAGTTACTACGGAAAAAAGTGACCTTCATTTGCAGAATTTACTCCGCAAAAATCTACCGGAATCTGTTTCAGTCCCCCCGAAAGTCATTTCCCAACCAACCCAGCCTCCTCTTTCCCCTGACTAGAGCAGAATAAAAAAGGTGAAAAGCTGATAAATCCATAAGGGTCCACCCGCTTATTCTTTTTATTTACAATAATTTTTTCGAAGAAAAATCGTACCTTTGCACACAAATTATAGGTATAGTATGCAAGATATTAGAAACATTGCCATTATTGCTCACGTTGACCACGGGAAAACCACGCTCGTGGACAAGATGATGCTGGCGGGACACCTGTTCCGCAACGACCAGACCAACGGTGAACTGGTATTGGATAACAACGACCTGGAACGGGAAAGAGGTATCACTATCCTTTCCAAAAACGTTTCCATCAATTACAACGGTACGAAAATCAACATTATCGATACTCCGGGACACGCCGACTTCGGTGGAGAAGTGGAACGTGTCTTGAACATGGCCGACGGATGTATTCTGCTGGTAGACGCCTTCGAAGGCCCGATGCCGCAGACCCGCTTCGTGCTGCAGAAAGCCCTTCAAATCGGACTGAAACCGATTGTAGTGGTCAACAAAGTGGACAAGCCGAACTGCCGTCCGGAAGAAGTGTACGAAATGGTGTTCGACCTGATGTTCAGCCTCAACGCCACAGAAGACCAGCTGGACTTCCCCGTACTCTACGGTTCGGCCAAGAACAACTGGATGGGCGAAGACTGGAAGACGCCGACGGGTACCATCACCCCGCTGCTGGATGCCATCGTGAAATACATCCCGGCTCCGCAACAGCTGGAAGGTACGCCGCAGATGCTGATTACCTCACTCGACTATTCTTCCTACACGGGACGTATCGCCGTAGGCCGTGTGCACAGAGGTACCCTGAAAGAAGGCATGAACATCACCTTGGCCAAACGTGACGGCACCATGGTGAAGTCCAAAATCAAGGAGGTACATACTTTCGAAGGACTGGGACGCAAGAAAGTGGAATCCGTATCTTCGGGCGACATCTGCGCCATCATCGGTGTGGAAGGCTTCGAAATCGGTGACACCATCTGCGACTTCGACAATCCGGAACCGCTGCCACCTATCGCCATCGACGAACCGACCATGAGCATGCTGTTCACCATCAACGACTCTCCGTTCTTTGGAAAGGAAGGTAAATACGTGACTTCCCGTCACATCCATGACCGTCTGATGAAAGAACTCGACAAGAATCTGGCTTTGCGCGTACGCAAGACCGAAAACGAAGATGGAAAATGGATTGTATCCGGACGTGGTGTGCTCCACTTGTCTGTGTTGATTGAGACCATGCGCCGTGAAGGTTACGAACTTCAGGTAGGACAGCCGCAGGTTATCTACAAGGAAATCGACGGCGTGAAGTGCGAACCGATTGAAGAGCTGACCATCAGCGTGCCCGAAGAATTTGCCAGCAAGATGATTGATATGGTTACCCGCCGCAAAGGTGAGATGGTGTCCATGGAAACACAGGGCGACCGTGTGAACATCGAGTTCGACATGCCGTCGCGCGGTATCATCGGTCTGCGCACCAACGTGCTGACTGCTTCTCAGGGTGAAGCCATCATGGCTCACCGCTTCAAGGAATACCAGCCGTTCAAAGGTGACATCCCTCGCCGCACCAACGGCTCCATGATTGCCATGGAATCGGGAACTGCCTTTGCCTACGCCATCGACAAGCTGCAAGACCGCGGTAAGTTCTTCATCTATCCGCAGGACGAGGTATATGCCGGACAGGTGGTAGGTGAACACGTACATGAGAACGACCTGGTGGTCAACGTAACCAAATCAAAGAAGCTGACCAACATGCGTGCTTCCGGTTCGGACGACAAGGCCCGTATCATTCCGCCGGTCATCTTCTCACTGGAAGAGGCACTGGAATACATCAAGGAAGATGAATACGTGGAAGTAACTCCGAAGAGCATGCGTATGCGTAAAATCATCCTGGATGAAACGGAACGCAAGCGTGCCAACAAGAATTCATAATCACACATTTTGAATACAAAAAATCCGGACTTTTGAGGAATCTCCTTTAAAAGCCCGGATTTCTTGTATATGCTGTTCTCTTTTATTTTTCCCGATACACCAGGTTATTACCATTCATCCGCTCCATGTATTGCTGGATGAGGGACTTCAGCTGGGTTTCCATTGCCTTCAAGGTATCTTGCGGCATGGTGTCTTTCACATCCTCCTTCATCAGCACATCCGTACGGAAACGGTAGGCATGAATCACTTTCTCCCCATCGAACTGAATCAGGTAGTCGCCTTTCAGGAACTGGTAGATGCCGCTTCCGTTGATATAGTTCACCGCGAATTTCTCCGCCGGCGACGTATGAAGCGCATCCTGCCCGAAACCGATATACGGATAATCATACCCCAGAATGCCCAACACCGTCGGCATGATGTCTATCTGCTCCACAATTTTCTCCTTGTCCCAGCCTTTCAATTCCGGCATGCCGGGTGCATAAAATAAAATCGGTACTTTATAAGCTCCCAAGTCGGTCACATATTCCGGATGCTCATTCATGCTGGCATGGTCGGCCGTCAGGACAAAAAGCGTATTCTTAAACCAAGGCTGGCGGGATGCCGTGGCAAAGAAATGCCGCAAGGCATTATCCGTATAGCCAATGCACTCATGAATCGGATGAGTCCCTTTGGGAAAGACATTCTTGTAACGTTCAGGCAACGCATACGGATTATGCGAAGTGGCCGTAAACACCGATGTGATGAAAGGTTGCTTGAATCCGCTCATGCGCTTGCAATAAAACTGCAGGAACTCCTCGTCCCAAATGGCCCAAGTACCATCAAAGTCCTTGTCACCCTGGAAATCTGGGTCTTCATTGTATTCCGTTCTTCCCCAATAACTATCAAAACCAACGGAGTTGGCAAATGCCTGGAAGCCCATGGAACCGTTCATCGCTCCATGGAAGAAAGCGGAATAATATCCCTTGCGCTTCAGCTCCCGCGCCAGACTTGACACATCGTTCAAGGAAGCCGGTGTCAGGAAAAACGGCTCTACGAAACTCGGAATGGAAGACAAAACCGACGGCATGCCGTCAATACTCTTCCGTCCGTTGCTATATGAATATTCAAACGTCAGTCCCTTGGTCAGTAAGGAATCCAGAAACGGCGTATATCCTTTGTAGGTTCCATTGTCCAAACTTCGATTGAAGCTGCCCACAAACTCCTTGCTGAAACTTTCCACAATCAGCACTACTACATTCATCGGGCGGAACTGTACCGAATCGGCCGGTACATGCAGCGGAGTGTACACCTTCTCGGCTTCGGCATCTGTCATATACTGAGGGGTAATAAACGCCTTCTTTCCCAAAGTACGGAACAAAGAAAAAGGCGTGTTCAGCACCAGACACGCATCTACCGGACGGTCGGCATACTGATTGGCGTTGCTGATGGTGATGGGACGGGTGGCAGCAGTCATTCCCCCACGCATGCCAAACACGACAAGCGGAATGGCCACCAGCAAAGTGACGGTCTGCAGAATATAATACCCCCATTTCTTGCCCGACACCTGCGGACGGGGCGCCCGATACACCTTATACAGGAAATAAGCCAGCGCGGCTGCCAGCAACACCAGGTACCAGTTGGCCGCGAACTCTTTCAAAATGATGGAAGTCAGATTGCCTCCGGCCTCATGGCTGAACTCCTGGAACACAGACATGGTGGTACGTCGTCCGGAAAAACGGAAATACACACAATCCACCAGATTGGCTATCAGGAAGAAAGTATTTGCCACGACAAACACCCACCGGACCACCTGATAGAAACCTTTACTTTCTTTCCAATGAAAAGGAAACAGAAACAAAAGGATAAACAACGCATTGATATAAAGGATGGCTGTGGTGTCAAAAATCACTCCGGCTCCAAACAGGCGACACATGTATCCCCATTCAAACTGTTCACTAAACAAATTGAAATTGGTCAACAAGAAAGTCAGGCGGCACACAAAATAGCACACATAGACCATCAATAAGTTCCATGCCAGTGAAAGCACATTCGAAAAAAGGCTCTTGTTCATCATATCCATTTAATTTTTAGGGCTGTAAAGTTAGTTATATTTTTGCAAACCCATAAAAATCGCAGTTTATTTATATCTTTGCAACTTCACTATATAAATCTTTAGATACATGAAAAAAAGAAACGTCATCAAACTAAGTATCACGGTCGTCCTTCTCATCGCCTTGACCTGCTGGGTAAACTCCCGCTGGAATGCCTGGTTCGGCAATCCGCCTGAACCTCCCTACAGCCCGTTGAGCGAACCGGGAAGAGTCCTTCTGACTTTCGGTGATAAAGACGCTTTGTCGCGCAATATCAGCTGGCAATATGACTCCGTTGTCCATCCTTCTCATGTAGAACTCACGGATACCCTTACAAAAGATACCCTTTACATCAAGGCCCAAGGAGAGACGTTCCAATCGCGCAGTGGAAAAGCCGCTTATTATGTGGCCCGTCTGCGTTCCCTGAGACCCTCACGCTACTACCGTTACCGCGTGTGCAGCGACGGAAAATATTCTGCATGGTATCATTTCCAGACTCACAACCAGTCTGATACAGACCGTTACAGTTTTCTTTATGTAGGCGACGTGCAGGACTCCATCCACGGGAAAACCCACTATTTCCTGAAGAAAGCCTTACAGGCACATCCGGAAACGGAATTCCTGGTATGTGGAGGCGACCTTACCGAACGGCCCATCGACGCATACTGGGGAGAAACCTTCCGTGGCCTGGATTCCATAGCCCAATGCCTCCCCATCCTGACCGTGACCGGCAATCATGACTATTTGAAATATCCGATTCGCAAACTGGAACGCCGCTTTTCACTGATTTTCTCTTATTATCTGGACTCCATGGTGGGAGAGAACCAGGTGTACACACTGAAATACAATGACATGCAACTGTTCTGTCTGGACAGCAACCGCGAGTTCTTTTACTTGTGGACCCAGCGGAAATGGCTGAAAGAACAGCTGGAAAAAAGTACTGCACGCTGGAAAATCGTAGTATTGCACCATCCACTGTATTCCATCAAGGGAAAATACAACAACCTCATCCAGAAATCCATATTCAACTCCCTGATTCAGGAACATCAGGTAGACCTGGTACTGCAAGGACACGAACACTCCTACGGCAGAATGACACTCCACGACAAAGAAGGGAACCCTACGACTCCGCTGTACACCGTCAGCCACTGTTCCCCCAAAATCTACCGCATTTACTTTGGAGAAGGTTTCGACAAGTTCGGCATCGACGGGAAATACTACCAGCAGATACAGGTGCAAGGAGATACCTTGACCATGAATGCTTTTGATGCCTCCACCGGAAGCCTGTACGATTGTGTCAAGATTGTCAAGGACAAAGGACAGACCCTACTATTGGACGAAGGAAAAGACATTCCGGAAAACCTGAACTTCACCCCTGCTCCCGGCAATAAGAAAGACCAGGAATATATGGAACGAATCAATGCATACAAACAAAGATACCACATTAAATAAGGAGAGAACAATATGCTTTTCAATTCTTTTGAATTCCTTTTCTTTTTACCTCTTGTCTTTCTGCTTTATTGGTTTGTTTTCAAACCTTTAAAATGGCAAAACCTCTTCATTGTAATCGCCAGCTACACGTTTTATGGATGGTGGGATTGGCGATTCCTGCTTCTGATGGCTCTTACGACTTTCTGTAGTTTTCTAAGTGGTATTCTGCTGGAACGGAACGAACATCATCGCCAGAAGCAAAAACTTATCAGTGCAGCTAACATTGTTTTCAACCTACTTATTCTTTGCCTTTTCAAGTATTGTAATTTTTTTGGCGAGAATCTGGCGGTACTCCTCAAGTGCCTAGGATGGGAAATAGACTGGATTACACTCGACATATTACTGCCCGTAGGTATCAGTTTCTATACTTTTCAAGCTTTAAGCTACACCATTGATGTGTATCAGCACAAAATAAAGCCCACCCACGACATCATAGCCTTCTTCGCATTCATCAGTTTCTTTCCACAATTAGTGGCTGGCCCTATTGAACGAGCCACCAATCTGCTACCCCAATTCCTGCAAAACAGGGAATTCTCTTACGAAAAGGCGACTGACGGAATGAGGCAAATTTTATGGGGGTTATTCAAGAAGATGGTAGTAGCAGACAACTGTGCCATGGCTGTCAATACCATTTTCGCAGAATATCAGACACTGGAAGGAAACCAGCTTCTGCTAGGAGCTATTTTTTTCACCTTCCAGATTTATGGAGATTTCTCAGGATATTCCGATATCGCTATCGGTACAGCCCGCCTCTTTGGCATTAACTTGATGCGCAATTTCAATTATCCCTATTTTTCACGAGATATTGCAGAATTCTGGCGCAGATGGCATATATCCCTTACCACTTGGTTTCGTGATTACATTTATTTCCCATTGGGGGGAAGCCGGTGCAGTAAACTTAAAACGATCAGAAATACCTTGATTATCTTTCTAGTCAGCGGTTTCTGGCACGGGGCAAACTGGACTTTCATTGTCTGGGGAGCTTTCCACGCATTGTTGTTTCTTCCGTTACTTATTGCAGGGAAAAACCGGAAACACACTACCGACATCGTAGCCAAAGGTAAACTTCTCCCTTCCCTCAAAGAATGCGGACAAATGGTTACGACTTTTATCTTGGTAATGATTGGATGGATTATCTTCCGGGCAGAAACTCTCCAACAAGCATGGGAGTATATAAAACGGATGGTTACGACCTTTCATTGTTCCCTCCCATCCCACGGAAATGACCCGCTTATCTATATTGGCATCTTATTAGTCATAGAATGGTTACAACGAGACAAACAATTCGGCCTACAAATAGAGAAAAAAGGGATATTCCAATATCGTAGTATCCGATGGGGAATATACTATATCGTGTTCATCACAACCTTCCTATTGGCCGGAAAGCAAGCAGAGTTTATCTATTTCCAGTTTTAACAGTTTTCTTTTCATTTCATAATCAATCTAACCATGAGAAAATTCCTAAAATATGTAAGCATCTATTCCCTATCATTGATTCTCCTGATTATAGGTATGGAATACATGTTGCGCCGCATACCCAATCCATTATCCTTTAAGAAAGAACTTATCGAATCGCACACACAAGACACTAAAAACCTGATTATAGGAAGCTCTGTGGTCAACTGCGGGATAAACCCAGTCTATCTGGCTGACAGTACTTACAACCTAGCCATATCTGGAGAATGGTTCAGATTTAACCAACTCTTACTGGAAAAGTACATACAACAGATGCCGCACCTGAAAAATATTTTTTGGGGCATTTGTTTTCATTCGTTATGGAGTGACGACAGTGAGTCGACAGACGAGAGCAGCATCATCAACCACAAAATCTACATGGGTATCAGTAGAACAGAAGACAAATTTCATAATGTAGAACTCCTATATTTAGGTTCTCTTTCTTTACGCAAATGGTCAAAATATTATATACAAAGAAAATCTACCGTACATTGTGATTCGTTAGGGGTAGACCACAGTTATGACGCAAACCTCAAAGAAAAAAACTGGCGTGAAGATATCCCTTATTTAGTCAGAAACCAGCATAGACCTATGCTGGCAGATACAGATGGCAGTCTCTATCGTGCAAATATTCAACGGATGCACCAAATGGCCCAACTTTGCCAGTCTAAGGGTATTACCTTATATCTGGTAATGCCACCTGTACATCCAACCTATTTCAAACTGATGGACAAAAAACAGCTAACCCTTATCCGTAAGGCCGTTCAGGAAGTCACTCTCCAATGGAAAAATGTGCACAGCCTAGACTATTTTGGGGATACACGTTTCAATGACGATGATTTCTATGACGGGAATCATCTGAGTTCAGATATAGGGGCCATCAAGTTTACCAAATTGCTCAAAGAGGATGTGTCCACAGACCTGTAACCTGACATCCTGAAACTAACCTAAAAAACACATCGAAGACTTTTTACATTATAACTGTCCGCTTGTCTTGAAGTAGTGCTCCATCACCATCACCTGCAACAGCTCTTCCCGCTTCTTGTCGCGGAACTGCGCCACATATTCATGGGCATGAGCGATAATCTCTTCCGCTTTTTCCGGATGGGTAATGTAATAGTGCAGCTTTTCTTCCAAGTCTGAGAAATCGTCCTTTACTTCCACATAGTGATAATCAGGAATCAGGGTACCTTCCATAAACCACGTTTCACAGGTGGGACGCGGCATCACCGCCAAAGAATTTGACGACATCACCCATTTCAGGTTGGAGGCCACGTCGTTTCCTTCAATCGCCATGATAAACTTATAGTCCAGGTGTTCCCGTATCGTTTTCTTGGGAGTCATCCACTCTTCCGGACAGCCCTCATTCCGCCCTACCACTCCGCAGTCGCACAACGGGTTGCCAAAGAATTTTTCCAGGAAACAGGTCCGCAAGCGGCTCTGGCGAATCTTTCCCCGGAAAATGGCACAGTCTTTCTTCTCCCGGAATGGTTTCGCATCGTGCACAAACATGAAATGGCGCAGTTTGTCCAGCTTCAACACCACGGAATTCTGGTTATCGGCAGCCAGCAGACGACTTTTCACGACTGTAGGTACTTCCGGAGTGAAATACACATCACCCGGACAGAAATTCCACCGCAGCGTACGGGGAAACCAGCGAGTCACGTCATGTTGGTCAAAATAATAGGCTGTATGAAACATTTTCCGCCGGTAATCGCCAATGGCCCCAGTGTAATGAATCCAGCTACGGTCACGGGTCAGCTTATCCTCCGCTGATATATGCCAAGGCGACTGGATACGAATATAATACGCCACACGTTTCTGCATATACGCATAGTCCGGACGCCGACGGGCTTTGGCCAACATGCTTTCACGCCGGCTGCGATACCATCCGTCGGGAATCAGTAAGCCGGAGAAATTCTTTACAAAGTCCAAAAACTTAATAGGTTTTCCGCTGTGCAGTTTATACAGGATGTTGTCAGGCATAATCGTAGGTTGTTATCTGGATGAATAAATGTTTCCAGACAAAGATAGTGCTTTTATGTGAATATCTTATATCTTTGCAAAAATGAATGCAAAACCCCTTCATAAAGCATGATACACATCGCTTGCAACATAGACAGCAATTACGTACGCCACTGTGCGGTAACCTTGGTTTCACTATTTGAAAACAACCGGAAAGAGCCCATCACAGCTCATATCATTGCCCGTGACTTGTCGGATGCAGAGAAAAAAACACTGATTGACTTGGCTGCTCCCTACGGGAACCGGGTTTGCTTCTACGAACCAGACATCAAGCTGCTGGAAGGGTTCACCATCCGCAAGTTCAGCAAACGCATTTCCATGGCTACTTATTATCGCTGCATTCTTTCCGAACTGCTTCCTGCTGATATCGACCGTCTGCTCTATCTGGATTGCGACATCGTCATCGTGGGAGACATTTCTGAATACTGGAATACGCCACTGAGCGATGAAACAGGAGTGGCGGCCGTAGCCGATATGGGTTGCGATGAGGCGGCACGCTATGAGATTCTGAAATATCCTATGGAAGATTCTTATTTCAATGCGGGAGTACTTTTAATCAACCTGGATTATTGGCGCAAAAATGATGTGGCGCATGCCTGTGTAGACTACTTCCATAAATATCCGGAACGTATCTTATTCAACGACCAGGACTTATTGAACAGCATCCTGCACAAAAACAAAATATTGGTAGACTTGAAATGGAATGTGCAGGACGCGTTTTATCGCCGTCCCAAACAAATGGATGAAGCCTGGCGAAAGAAATTTGCGGATGTATTGAAGCATCCCGTCATTCTGCATTACACCAACCGGAAGCCATGGGAATATGACAGTCAGCATCCTCTCAGAGAGGTTTACTTCAAATACCTTGACCTGACGCCCTGGAAAGGACAACGGGTGTTGCACAATCCGGTCAACCGGTTGAAACGCTTCTTCCGGCTGCTGCCTTTCTATATAGGATTGCGCAAACCCAAATACATCCAATTAAATGTCCTCTGATAAAACAGCCCCTATGAAACAACTGGTAAAAATCATCATACCTTTCTATAAAGAAACTCTGAACAGCTGGGAAAATGCCGCACTGGCCAACAATATGGAAAAACTGGCGGCCTACCCGATTGTGTTTCTTGCTCCCGAGGGATTGAATATCGCACATTATACGCAAACGTATCCCCAAGCCGAAACTGTCCGGGTATCGACCGACTGGCTGGGTACGAAAAGAGGTATCGCCGGCTACAACGAGATGATGATGTCGGAAGCTTTCTACCAGCTGTTTGACGATACAGACTATATCTTGATCTGCCATACCGATGCGTGGATTTTCAGTGACCAGCTGCAGCAGTGGTGCCAGGCAGACTACGACCTGATAGCGGCTCCGTGGCCTACACGCCCCCGATACAAACATTTCCCGATGAAACAGTTCATCCAGCTGAAGAAATGGCTGTGTACTTCGCCGAACAAGATTTCCCGCCTGCAAATGTATGACAAAATCGGCAACGGAGGACTGTGTCTCCGGAAGGTGTCTGCCTTCCGCAAAGCCTGCCGACAATATGCCAAAGAGATACAATACTTCAACAGCCAGGCCGACTCCATGCACAACGAAGATATCTTCTGGGCCTTGGTTCCGACCGATTTCCGGTATCCGAGCGTAGAGACTGCCCTGCAATTCGCCTTCGACTTAAAACCCAGAGTGTGCTACCAGCTGAACCATCAACAACTGCCGATGGGATGCCATGGCTTCATGCACAAAAGCCGCATGAAATTCTGGGAAGCGTTCATTCCATGTATAAAAGCATAACACAATGAAAGAGCCTAAACTTATCCGGAAAATAAAAAAACGGAGTAATGAGATTGTAAGCGCCTGGAAAGTAGCAGGATTCACGAAGGTCTATGATATCGCGATTCGGCCTCATTGTGGGAATTCAAAAACAGCCCTGAAAAGGCACCTTCATAAGAATGAAGTAATCATGGAAACCCTTCGCGGCAAATATGGCAACCTGCTCTCTCAATATAAAAGCCGAACCACCCAAGAAGGCATATTGCCAGAAAACGCGCCAGTATGGGTCTGCTGGTGGCAAGGAGAATCTTCTATGCCCGAAATCGTGCAAATATGTTACCAGTCGCTCCGGAAGCATACCTCGCATCCCATACATCTTATCACCAAAGACTCAATCGGACAATACCTACAACTGCCTGATTTTATTGAAGAGAAAGTTCAAAAAGGCAGAATCACACTCACACATTTATCAGACATCCTTCGCATGGCCTTACTGGCACAATATGGAGGATTATGGATAGATGCCACGGTCTACGTCAGCCAGCCCATCCAAGAGGATATCTTTCATACCCCTTTGTTTACCGTGGCCCCACGTATCACTCCTACGGCCAATGTGTCACAGGCCCGCTGGACAGGTTTTCTCATCGGGGGAGCCGCCAATGGCCCTCTTTTCAGCTTCGCCAGAGATTTTCTGTTCGCATACTGGGAGCAAGAGGACTATCTGTTGAATTATTTCTTGATTGATTACATTATCGCCCTTGCTTATGAAACATTACCCAGCGTTTCATACGCCATAGACCACTTGCCTGACACAAACTCACAAATAAACAAACTAGAACAGTTATTGAACCAACCTTTCTCGGAATCCGTATTCCATACTTTAACTACAGAAATGACCTTTCATAAGTTAAACTATAAACAGCAATTCGCGGAACAGACGTCAGAAGGAAAAGAAACCTTCTACGGACATCTCTGTAAGAAAGCAAGACTTTGACTTTATTCCACAAACTCTATTTCCGGGAAAAACGTCAGCCCATCTTTACACCCTTTCTTGACAGCCTTTACGAACTCATCCTTATGCCCATCATTTCTCTTTCCTATCCGATGTTTGTATATGCGATACATATTCCAGACAGAAATATAGAAAAACAACTTGCACTTCATTTCGCGGTGCTTCATGTAACATCGGTTACGCGCTTGATAATAAAATCTCCAAGCCATACTGACAGGTGCCTTATCAATGGAAGGAGAATAATTTGAAGCAGTCTTATGGCAAACAATGCTCTTCTCCACATAAAAACAGCTATACCCGGCTTTTGAGATTCGTAACGTATATTCTATATCATCGCACCAAATAAAGAACTCTTTAATAGGCAAACCTAGCTTCCTTATGGCAGCCGTACTAACCAGCACAGAAACAAAAGAACATAAATCACATCTTAACGCAGTCTGTCCACCCACCTCTACTTTTATCGGTTCATGATTGTCGTACAGAAGGCCTGCCTTATTCATCACATGAGGAGTACCGTCTGTCCAATTGACCCGACTACACACGAAACCTACGTTTTCATCCACCTGTAGAGTCTGTACCAAAGCCTCCAAGGCATCGGGAGCAGGTATGGTATCGTCATCCATCAACCACACATAATCACACCCTTCCTGTACTGCAGCCTTCATTCCCAAAGCAAAACCTCCTGCTCCACCCACATTTTCATTTGTACGAATCACGAAATAGAGCGGATCATGCTTTAATTCCTGCAAAAACTCAGGGGTTCCGTCTGTAGAACAATTATCCACAACGATAACCTTGTTTAATGAATAAGTCTGATTCTTTAAAGCGGCCAGACATTCTTTAAGCAAAGCCAACCGATTATAAGTAACAACCACGCAATTTATGACCATATATCATTTATTATTTTCTTGTTTCCACTTTAACCATTCTTCTTTCGTCCGTTTCCATCGCTTGTGTGTCCACAACCAATACTCTGGTGCCTGGCGAATCGTCTCTTCCAGCAGACGCGCATACTGGTCTGTCAAGGAATAATCCGGATATTCTTTCGGATGAAGCGTCATCAAACGGAAAGTAGCCTGATAATATCCTCTTCTCACGCGCTTCACATCCACATAATATAAGGCCGCATCTACTTGTTTGGCAATACGCTCTGCCCCGATAAAGAAAGAAGTCTCATGATTCAGGAAGGTAGTCCAATGGTTCATGTTTTCCCATTTTGGAAGCTGGTCGGAGATAAAGCCAATCATCACCTTCTTTTCCTGCCCTCGTAAAGTCAGGATACGGCGCAGGGTATCTTTCATCAAGATCGATTCTCCACCAAACTTTCCTCGCAAACGTAGAAAAAGTTCATCAAAGGCCTGATTATAAATGCGGTGATAAATCTGACCTCCATGCATATCCGGAATCCAACCGCTCAACGAAGCAATGTATTCCCAATTGCAATAATGTCCTAAATACAAAAAGCAGAATTTTTTATTCTCCTTTTCCAAATCGGCACGAACTTCATCCAAATTCGTAAACACCATCCGGCGCCTCATCTCTCGTTTTGAAATGGAAAACAGCTTAATCACTTCCATCAGGTAATCACAGAAGAAATGATAGAACCCACGTTCAATATTCTCTCTTTCTTTCTGGCTTTTCTCCGGGAAACATTCTTCCAACTGCCGCTGAACCACCTTCCGACGATATTTAATCCAATGAAATAGGGGGAAAAACAGCAAGTCGGAAATGAAATAAAGCAGCCTCAACGGAAGTAGGGACAACAGATACAGGAAGAAAAATAATATGCGGTATACAAACTTCATCAGGACATTGAATTATAATTCAGGGCAAAGCTACAAAAAATCTACCATCCTCTCCCTACGGGAACTTCAATTTTTACAGAAAGGATGGCGTACCTATGGTATTTTGCACTATCTTTGCAAAATACAAGTAGTTACATTTTATGAAAGAATTCTTCCAACTCATGCGGCGATTCGTATCGCCCTATAAAAAATATGTCTGCTGGGCCGTTCTTCTGAATATACTATCAGCCATCTTCAATGTATTTTCTTTTTCACTCCTGATTCCCATCCTGAACATCCTGTTCAAAACAGATGCACAAGAAAAGGTGTATCAATACATGGACTGGGAATGGACGGTGGACTCGCTGAAAGAGACGGCAATCAATAACTTCTACTATTATGTCAATCAGCTGATTGATTCCTTCGGTCCCTCTACCACCCTGCTGTTCCTCGGGCTGTTTCTGGCCGGTATGACGTTCCTGAAAACGGCTTGTTATTTCGGGTCGACAGCGGTCATGGTACCCCTGCGTACCGGTATCGTACGCGACATACGCACGATGGTCTATACCAAGGTGACCTACCTTCCTTTAGGTTTCTTCTCGGAAGAGAGAAAAGGGGATATCATCGCCCGAATGAGCGGGGATGTGGCAGAAATCGAGAACTCCATCACCAGTTCACTGGATATGCTGCTGAAAAATCCTATTTTGATTATTTCCTATTTCACCACCTTGATGATTATCAGCTGGCAGCTGACCTTATTTACCATCCTCGTCTTGCCTACCATGGGATGGCTGATGGGAAAAATCGGGCGTAAACTGAAAAGACAGTCCCTCGACGCGCAGGAAAAATGGGGAGAAACGATGTCACAGTTGGAAGAGACACTGGGAGGATTGCGGGTAATCAAGGCTTTCACTGCCGAAGAAAAGATGATTAACCGCTTCAACAAATGCAGCAACGAATACCGGGATGCCACCAGCCGGGTATCTATCCGTCAGGCATTGGCGCATCCGATGAGCGAATTCCTCGGTACGGTACTCATCGTATTTGTATTATGGTTTGGAGGTTCCCTGATTTTGGGCAACAACTCTTCCATCGATGCCTCAACCTTCATTTATTATATGGTGATTCTTTACAGCATCATCAATCCGCTGAAAGATTTCTCCAAGGCCAGCTACATGATTCCGCGTGGACTGGCTTCCATGGAACGTGTAGACAAGATTCTGAAGGCGCCCAACAATATCGTGGAGAAAAAGAACCCGCAGCATCTGTCTTCCTTGAACCAGGATATCCAGTTCAATCATATTTCTTTCAGCTACAATGGACAGACCCAGGTGCTGAACGACATCAACCTTCGTATTCAGAAAGGAGAAACCATTGCTCTGGTAGGACAAAGCGGTTCCGGGAAATCCACGCTGGTAGACCTGCTTCCCCGTTTCCACGATGTGCAAGGAGGAGAGATTCTGATTGACGGAGTCAATATCAAGGACGTATCCATCAGCGACCTCCGTTCACTCATCGGCTATGTGAACCAGGAAGCCATTCTGTTTAACGACAGTTTCTATAACAACATCACGTTTGGAGTGGACAATGCGACCAAGGAACAGGTGATAGAAGCGGCCAAGATTGCCAATGCCCACGACTTCATCATGGAATCGGAACACGGGTACGACACCAACATCGGTGACCGGGGATGCCGCCTTTCCGGAGGACAACGCCAGCGTATCTCCATCGCACGGGCCATTCTGAAAAACCCGGCCATCTTGATATTGGATGAAGCGACTTCCGCCCTCGACACCGAAAGCGAACGGCTGGTACAGGAGGCGCTGGAACGGCTGATGAAGACCCGAACCACCATTGCCATCGCCCACCGCCTGTCGACCATCAAGAACGCCAACCAGATTTACGTGCTCTACGAAGGTAAAATTGTGGAAAGCGGAAAACACGAGGAATTGTTGGCGCAAAACGGATACTACAAGCGATTGAACGATATGCAGGCCCTATAAAAAGTCACCCGGCTGGAAGAAGTGATAAGTTCCCTCCCAGCCGGGTGTATTTTTTCAATCTGACAGAATCAATATTTCCCGAGTTTCTCGTGAATACCGTCACAATAGGCCTTCCAGAATTTACCGACATCTTTCAGGCTATAGACATCCTTAAACGGACAAGTCAACAAAGCCACCAGCCAATAGCCCAGCATCCCATTAAATCCCCGCAGGTATCTCACTCCCCAGTTACGTCCGTAATGATGATTCAAATAGGTCGAGTTGCGCACCTGATAGAAACGCTTCCATTTCTTCTTCTTACTCCGTTCCTCCCAATTGTCATTGGAAAAGAACTTTTCCTTATCCATCAAGGCAGAAGGGATATACAGAATACGGAATCCGGCCAATACCGTCCGCAGGCAATAATCCGTATCATCACAGAAAATAAACAGCTCTTTGTTGGGCAGCCCAATCTTTTCTACCGCCTCGCGCCGGATACACAATCCTTCGAAGGCAGTTCCACAAATCTCCACCGGTGCATTGACCACCTGTTTCTTCAATTTCTGCTGATACATGGAGGCAAACGGATTTGTCAGGTTTACCCGCTGAAAATCATTGGTAAAAATCTGTCCCTCCATCATCCGGCGAGGAGCCAGGATACCCACATGCGGTTCTGTCATATAAGGTAAAAGGTGCTCCATACAATCGGCCCGTGGAAAGACATCATCGTCCATACACCATATCCATTCCGCACCCGCCTGATAAGCATACTCAATCCCCCGATGGAATCCGCCGGACCCACCCACATTCTCCTGATGAATCACGGTAAGGTCCTGCTGGGCATCCAGCCACTCGGCAGTGCCGTCCGTACTTCCATTGTTCACTACCACAATGGAAGATACGGGAGCATTCGCACGCAGACAGTGGATGTTGCGCTTCAACAGCTCCCTCCGGTTGTAAGTCACCACTACAGCTACTATTTTCATATCTCCGTCGTTCTTTAGTAAAGTCCGTCAATCTTTCCCGGTTGGGTACTCCGGTAGGCCACCATCAGTTTATAACATGCCTCCGGATCAAAGCCCCGGTCTTTGGCGTACGCCTCGGCCAATACCCTGTGCATGTGAGGAGTAGCCGGCAGCCGCTCCAGGTTCTTGCAACCTGCCTTCATATCCAGCGGACCGATATCCATGCGGTTCAAATCGACAATCTCAATCTTTATCCCTTCCGGTGTCTGCCCAAACAGAATATTGCCCCGTCCATAATCTTTGTGAGCATAGCCATGATTATGTAACCGGGCTGTAACGTGTCCCACCGCAGCAAGTACCTCGTCTTCGTATGGAAACTTGCGTTTAAACAGTTCTTCATACGTATAGGGACAGTCGGAAGCAAAAGTCACATAATAACTGCGGTCGAACTGTAATCCTTTCCGGATATTCAGATATCCCACCGGACGAGGAGTGCCGACTCCAATGTCCAGCAGCATCTTCGCATGCACAAAAGAACGTTTGGCTTTTGAAGGACGAAACACCCCATACACCCAACGGTTGATAATATTGGGAGTACGAAAAGATTTCACCACAAGTTCCTTACCGTCATAAGCCATTTTCCGCAATTCATTCCGTCCTTTATGTATGACAGTTCCCTCGCCTTTCTCAAAACGTTCCGGTATAGAAAGCATGAACGATCTGAAAGACTCGCATTCGGGGCTAAGAACCAAGGTCTGATGATTAATGAAACTCATAAATGCACATTTAACTAAATCTTATCCAACCCTTTCGTAAACTTCAACCAATAGTATTTCAAGGGGTTCTTGTATTTCAACTGTTTCCATGGCCGGCTTCCGTGCGGACGATGCCATACCGGCAATACCGTAAACAAATAATTCTGAAAACCTTTTTTCAAGGCTTCGTGAGAAATGGTCACATCGTACCAATTCTTCGAGGCATCCAGCTGATGGAAGTCGAACTTCCGCAAAAAGTTCAATGTCAGCAAGGAGCAACAGAAACTGCAATGCTTCTTTTCAGCATAAATCTTGTTCTCATTTCCTTTGGCATGCAGATAAGGATAATTGATGACACCTGCCTCGTCAGTAGTGACAGCAGCTGCAATGGCACAGTCCGGACGTGCCACAGCCCCGTCGAACAAGCCCTGCAAGGTGTTCTTCTTCACCACTACATCCGACTCCACAATCAACAGTCCGGCCTTTGCTTCAATGGCCTCCTTTTGCGCCATCTGCAATACCAGCAAGTAATTGGGGGAAGGATGGTCTGTCAAATCCGACAGATTCACCAGGCGGAAGCCCAGCTGCTTCGCATTCTCTTCCAGTATCTTCGTGTTTTCTGGGGTACTGAAATCATTATACACAGTATAGGTATAAGGTACCTTTATTTCAGAATCCAAGATGGCTTTTATCGTTTCCAACGTAAATTCAATGGAATCCTTGACAGGAGTAATAATATGCAGACTTTCCATCACTTATTGATTTACAAATTCTTGTCTTATTAAATTCAATGCCGCTTCCACTGTATCATCCATATCGGCATACGTATATTGTCCCAGTCTTCCGCCAAACAAAATATTCTTCCGGCTTTGGGCCAATTCTTGATAACGCTTGAAAAGACCGGTATTCCGTACATCATTTACCGGATAATAAGGCTCTTTTCCCAACTCAAAGTTATCTGGATATTCGTAGGTAATCACCGTCACAGGCTGGTGTCCAAACTCAAAATGCTTATGCTCAATGATTCTGGTATAAGGCACTTCCCGTTCGGTATAGTTCACTACCGCATTGCCCTGAAAGTCTTCCATGTCCAACAGCTTTTGCTCAAACCGAAGACTTCTATATTCCAGACAGCCACACTGATAGTCAAAGAATTCATCAATACATCCTGTGAATAACACTTTATCTGCAATACCCTCCCAGTAAGAACGTTCTTTCAGATAATCTACTCCCAGACGAACTTCAATACCTTCCAGCAATGCATCAATCAGCGCATTATATCCTCCTTTGGGAATACCCTGATAGGCATCATTAAAATAATTATTGTCGAAGGTAAACCGAAAAGGAATACGCTTGATGATAAAAGCCGGAAGTTCTGTAGCCGAACGCCCCCATTGCTTTTCCGTATAGCCTTTGATCAGGATATGATAAATATCTTCGCCACACAATTTCAGTGCCTGCTCCTCTAAATTGGCCGGCTCTGAAAGGTGACTGTAAATTTTTCGTTGTGCTTCTATCTTTGCCTTGGCTTCCAAAGGAGTCCGTACATTCCATAACTGATAGAAAGTATTCATATTGAACGGAAGGTTGTACAATTTTCCCTTGAAATAAGCCAATGGAGAATTCGTAAAGCGGTTAAATTCTACAAATTGATTGACGTAATCCCAGATTTCCTTTTTGTCCGTATGAAAAATATGGGCTCCATATTTATGCACATGGATGCTTTCCACATCTTCGCAATAAATATTTCCCCCACGATGGGTCCGCTTATCCAGCACCAAACAACGCTTTCCTCTCTTTTTCGCTTCATAAGCGAAGACGGCACCGAACAAACCGGCCCCTACAATCAGGTAATCATACTGTTTCGTCATAACCGTAGTTTATTGATCCTATTGGGCAAAGATACGGATAAAATAAGATTTACACTGCATTGTCCCCAATTTAGTATTCCATTTCATCAAAAGTATATACATTTGTAACCCTACAAAACCAACACAAGAATGAAAGTAATCGTAGACAATAAGATACCTTATATAAAAGGGCTCATCGAGCCACTGGCAGACGAAGTCATTTATCTTCCCGGAAAAGACTTTACTCCGGAAGTGGTGAAAGAAGCAGATGCCTTGCTCATCCGCACCCGCACATGCTGCAACCGCCAGCTGCTGGAAGGTAGCAAAATACGATTTATCGGAACAGCCACCATCGGCTTCGACCACATTGATACAAAATACTGTCAGGAAGCCGGCATCACGTGGAGCAACTGTCCCGGATGCAATGCCGGAGCCGTGGAGCAATATGTACATGCCGCCCTGCTGTTGCTGCAACAGGAAAAAGGGCTCCAACTCAAGGGAGCCTGTCTGGGCATTGTCGGTGTGGGACATGTGGGCGAACGCATCCGACGGATGGCGGAACGCATTGGCATGAAGGTGCTTCTGAACGACCCCCCACGAGCGGATAAAGGCGAACTAGGCTTCACCTCACTAGACACTCTGGCCGGACAATGCGACGTCCTGACCTTCCACACCCCATTGATTCGGGAGGGGAAATACCGGACCTTCCACCTGGCCGACCGTGGTTTCCTCCAGAAGTTACGGAAAAAACCTTATCTCCTCAATACCTCCCGTGGGGAAGTGGTAGAAACAGAAGCCCTGCTGGACGCCCTGGACACGGGCGCTGTGGCAGGGGCCGTAATCGACGTATGGGAGAACGAACCACACATCAGCCGGGAGCTACTCGACAAGGTTTTTATCGGTACCCCCCACATTGCCGGTTATTCCGCCGACGGAAAAGCCAATGCCACGCGGATGGTGCTGGAAGCTTTCTGCCGTTTTTTCCACAAGCCGGTAAATTTCCACCTCGCGTTGCCGGAAATTCCCCACCCCGGCCCTTCCGGAGAAGAGGAATTCCAGCTTCTCCATCAATACAATCCGCACACCGACTGTGAGCATTTGCGGGCTCATCCGGAACAGTTCGAACAGCTTCGTGGAGACTATCCTTTACGAAGGGAATAAGGCACTTAAATGCATGTTTTCGTGCACAGAATGTATAAAAATGTGCAAAGGGAGTGCATTTATTTGCTAGAATACTTGTTTAAAAGCAGAAATATTTATTCCTTTGCAACGAAAAATCAATAAATTACATTATTTATAAACTTAAAAAAATTAGAATTATGTCTGAAATCGCATCAAAAGTACAGAAAATTATCGTAGATAAATTGGGCGTAGAAGAATCAGAAGTTGTTCCAACTGCGAGCTTCACTAACGATCTGGGTGCTGACTCTTTGGATACAGTAGAATTGATCATGGAATTCGAAAAAGAATTCGGAATCTCTATTCCTGACGATCAGGCAGAAAAAATCCAGACTGTAGGCGACGCTATCTCTTACATCGAAGCTAACGCAAAATAATTTAATTCTACTTTTATGGAATTAAAAAGAGTAGTAGTAACAGGTCTTGGTGCGTTGACCCCGGTAGGTAATACGGTTCCGGAATTCTGGAACAACCTCCTGAACGGCGTCAGCGGAGCAGGACCTATTACTCATTTTGATGCGTCGAAGTTCAAGACTCAGTTCGCTTGCGAAGTGAAGAACTTCAATGCTGCCGACCATATTGACCGCAAGGAAGCCCGCAAGATGGACCTCTATACACAATATGCCGTAGTAGCAGCAAAAGAAGCGGTCACTGATGCCGGAATCGACGTAGAAAAAGAAGATTTGAACAAAGTCGGAGTAATTCTCGGCGTCGGAATCGGAGGTATCCATACTTTCGAGGAAGAAGTTGCCGGATATGAAAAGACGAAAGATACAATCGGACCGAAATTCAATCCGTTCTTCATCCCCAAGATGATTGCAGACATCGCTGCCGGACAGATTTCCATTATGTATGGCTTCCATGGCCCTAACTTCACCACCACTTCTGCATGTGCTTCTTCTTCCAACGCCATAGCTGATGCGTTCAACTATATCCGTCTGGGAAAAGCCAACATCATTGTGACCGGTGGAGCCGAAGCAGCCATCTTCCCCGCAGGAGTAGGTGGTTTCAATGCCATGCATGCATTGTCTACCCGCAACGATGACCCGACTCATGCTTCACGTCCGTTCAGCGCAAGCCGTGACGGTTTCGTAATGGGTGAAGGTGCCGGATGTCTGATTCTTGAAGAACTGGAACACGCAAAAGCTCGTGGCGCGAAGATATATGCAGAGCTGGCCGGTACAGGTGCTTCTGGCGACGCTTACCATCTGACAGCTTCTCATCCTGAAGGTCTGGGTGCGAAACTGGTTATGCAGAGTGCGTTGGAAGATGCCGGAATGAAACCGGAAGACATCGACTATATCAACGTACACGGAACTTCTACTCCGGTAGGTGATATTTCAGAAGTGAAAGCCATCAAAGACTTGTTCGGCGAACATGCCTACAAACTGAACATCAGTTCCACCAAGTCTATGACCGGACACCTTTTGGGAGCAACAGGTGGCGTAGAAGCAATTGCATGTGTACTTTCTGTGAAAAATGACATTGTTCCTCCAACCATCAACCACGAAGAAGGTGATAACGATGAAAACATCGACTATAACCTGAACTTCACTTTCAATAAAGCACAGCAGCGTACTGTACGTGCCGCATTGAGCAACACCTTCGGATTTGGCGGACACAATGCATGTGTAATCATTAAAAAATACACTGAATAAACTGTGTTTAGCAATATACCAGATAAGATAAGACTCCTTTTTCGCAAGGATAAGGAGTCTTATCTTTGTTTTTATAAGATGCTGGGATTCTACCCGCGGAACATCGAAATCTACCAGCAGGCTCTCTTGCACAAATCTTCTTCAGTAAAGACTAAAGGCCGACTGCTCAACAACGAGCGGCTGGAATTTTTGGGAGACGCCATTCTGGATGCGGTCGTGGCCGACATCGTCTACAAACGGTTTGAGGGAAAACGGGAAGGATTTCTGACCAACACGCGATCTAAAATCGTACAAAGAGAAACACTGAACCGGATTGCGGTACAAATCGGACTCGACAAGCTGATTAAATACACCACACGGCAGTCGTCACACAACAGTTACATGTGCGGCAATGCGTTTGAAGCGCTCGTTGGAGCCATCTACCTGGACAGAGGATACGAAACCTGCAAGTTCTTCATGGAAGAACGCATCATCAAGCCTTATCTGAACCTCGATAAACTGTCGCGCAAGGAGGTCAACTTCAAGTCGAAACTGATTGAATGGGGACAAAAGAACCGCTTCCTCATCGAGTTCAACCTATTGGAACAGTCAGTCGACGAAGAGCTGAACCCGGTATTCGAAACACAGGTCGTAGTGGAACAGGTGCCTGCCGGACAAGGAAAAGGATATTCCAAGAAAGAATCACAGCAAGAGGCCGCACATGAGACCTTGAACAAAATCAAGAACGACCCTCAGTTTATCGATGCCATCTTTGCAAAGAAAGCAGCCCGCGAAAAGGCAGCAGAAGAGAGCCAGAATACAGCTTCCACTGATGCTCCGGAGACGAGCCACACACCCCTCCCTACGAATGTCCGGGAGGAAGAAGCAGCTTCTCTGGAAGTGACCGAAGAAGTCGTGACAACAGAGAAATACGATGATGTGGAACGGATTATAGCAGAAGCAGAAGAAGCGGCGTTTCAACTTGCAGACGTGCCAGAAAAAGACACACAGGACACACAGACCACGGTGTAGAGTACTTGTCTCTACATGACAAATGTCTGCCCCCATAAAATAAATCCTCAGCTACCCCCTCAGGAATAGTTGAGGATTTTTTGTAAGTTATTTTCCCTTGACGATGGAAGTCAGCGGATGGCGGTTACCCTTGATATCGGTCAGGAAGGCCTTGGCCGAACCGAAATTCAGGTACATGTCCAGACGTACCGGCAAATGGTTCCGGTCGTCAGTCACATAGAACGTGATGACTTCCTTTTCTTTTTTCTCTTCGCCCACATATTCCACCAGCGAGAATACCAGACAACGGTAGGTTACCCCGTTCTCTGCCTTGTAGTTCTCCTTGCGGCGGTAAATCAGTGTCTGCTTCTCCACTTCTCTTCCGGTAGCCATGGAGAAAAGAATTTTCTGTCCGGGCTTGTAATCCGCCGCATCGTATGAACGGGCTTGCAAGAGGATGCTCAGCATGTCATACACACACACCGGCAGTTCCTCATGATGCTTGTCGGTATTGCCCCGCAACGTACGCTGCTGGTCGACAATACACTTTCCGTTCTGGTAACTGAAATTCACTTCGTCCACCGTATAGCGTTTGCCTTCTTCTGCCCCTTTCCGGAAATACAGCGGTACCAGGTCTTTCGAAGTGATGCAAGTCAGTGTGTCACGCATCTTGAAGAAGAAGTCAATCTTCTTGTTGGTGTACGACTGCAAATCCGTCTTCAGACACGGAACGCCCTTGTATTTCGTCTCGTTGACCGTCATCTTTGCCCATCCGGCATTGATCCAGACAAACTTCCAGTTAAACTTCAGCTCATAAGAGAGCGTCTCCCCTGGCTTGATTGCATCATTCACAGCACCACATTGTGCATTGGCTGCCATTCCTCCCACCAGGAGGAAAAGGCAAAGAATCAGTTTCTTAATCATGTTTTTCCTAGTTTACGCGCCCGCTCTTTGTTGCGGTCCTTGATTTTTTTCGCCTCGTCGGGCTTTTGTTTCTTTATCTCGTCCAACTTCTGCTTGTCGAGCGGCGTGGCATGGACATCCCATGTCTCCTCAAACTCAAAGTTGGCTTTCATCTCCCATACTTTCGGGAAGTAGAACACTTCTTCCGGCTGGCGTTTTTCGCTGTAATTGCCGGTATCCCACACCCCGTTGTTGTTGTCGTCATTGAACAGACGGATATAATATTTCGTGCTGGGCTGAAGGAAATAAAAGTCGCACGTGTTCTTTTCCGTCACCGGCTGCTGGCGCACCACCTCGTCACTGCCGTTCAGCAACTGCACGATGGCGTGAGGGCCGGCACCCACAATGTTCAGGTACAACGTGCCATACTCTTCCAGCGTCTTCACCTTCAGTTCATTTTCCACCTTATCCGTATAAAGTCCGTAAATGCCCTTGATACCCAATGAATCTATCTTGAACTGATACTCCTGTCCGGGCTGCCAGTCGGCCAGAATCTGGTACTGACGAGGGGCCACCGAATCTTTCATCAAAATAAACGGAATAGTCTCCCACAAGGAATCCACCTTGACCGCCATGTGAATGGCCGCCGTATCGATGTGTTCCACCGGCTCGTCGAACTTCAGCACGATGTTCCGGTTCAGGTCAAGGCTGGAAGGAGCATCCACCGACATGGCAAAGAACTTGGGCTGTGCCTTCAGCGTATCCCCCTTCTTTTCCCGCCGCTTGCGTTCCTTTTCCTCCTTCTTCAAAGCCTCTTCCGCCAAAGCCATGCGCCGCTTCTTGTCAATCTTGTTTACCATACGCAGCGTATCGGTTTTCGGCACCAGCTGGCCCAGCGTATCCGTGGCCAGGTAATCCATCTGGAAAGTCAATGTATCGCGTTCGCACATCACCGTATCCTTAATCCAGTAGCGGATGGTATCGTTGCGCGGATTGCTTTCGATGACAAACGCATCTTTCTCGTCAAAATCCAGTCCCTTGATTGTGGGAAGTGTATCTGCTTTGGCACTGAAATACAACGAGAAACGGTTCAACTGTTCCCGTTCGCTCTTCACCAGATACTGCATCGGATTCTCTTCCTTGAACGAACGCAGAATCAGGTTGTCGGGCAGGAAGCGCGTGTAGTGCACATCGTAAATCGTATCGTAGGCCAGCGTATCGAGTTCGTTCCACACCGTATCCTGACGCACAGCCTGCCGCATGTCGGGCACAACGAGTGAATCCAGAAAAGCAATCGCCTCTGTTTTCGAATCGAACAGATAGTTCTGGTTACCGTCCATCAAGGCATAAATACGGTATTTTCCCGGTGCCACTCCCCGGATAGTGAACTGCCCACGACTGTCGGTACGCGAAATGCGGTCGAACGGGAGTTTCACGAACGCACTGTCTTCCAGGTTGCTGTGAAGCCCCACCTGAATGCCCTTCACCGGCTCCAGATTCTCGGCATTCAGCACCGTACCCGACACTTCCATCGTGTCAATATGCTCACCGGTAGAGAAAGCATAGGCAAAATTTCCCAGCGGATTGTCCTCATTGTTGTCCACAATGGCATCCCCAAAATCAATGGTATACGTCGTATTGGCCCGTAACGTATCAAAAAACTCCACCAGCACCCGGTGGCCGCTCACCTTCACTTCCGGCGCTTCTATCTGAGGAGGCGAAATGATGACCTTCTCCGAAGGTTTGTCCAGCTTGATGTATTCGTCGAACTCAATGGAGATTTTCTTGCGCTTGTTGTTGGTGGCATTGGGTTCAGGAGTAGCCCGCACAAATTTGGGCGGTGTCTCGTCATACGGTCCCCCGTCGGGCATACCTGTACTTGCACAGGCGTAGAACCCGATAATCACGAGCAGCAAGGCCAGATATTTAGGAATTGGCTTCATCGGTTTTCGTCTAGTTATTCAGTTTCAACATTTCTTCAATATAGTCACGGCTGTTGCTCAGACGGGGCACCTTGTGCTGTCCGCCCAGCTTGCCTTTTTGCTTCAGCCAGTCGTGGAACAGTCCCTCACGGGCCACAATCACTTCCAGCCGCTGCAAGGTGATGTCCTTATGCCGTTTGGCTTCGTAGTCCGAGTTGATTTCCTGCAAGGCCGTATCGAGCACCTGCGTGAATTTCTCCAGCGAATCGGGCATCACGCTGAACTCAATCAACCACTGGTGACGGCATTTGGCATTGGCATCCATGAACACCGGTGCTGCCGTATATTCCAGCACCTGCGCTCCCGTTTCCTTGCAGGCACGCTCCAGTCCCTTTTCGGCATTGTCCACCATCAGTTCCTCACCGAAGGCGTTGATAAAGTGTTTCGTACGGCCGGAAATGATGAACTTGTAAGGATTCTTCTGCGTAAATTTCACCGTGTCACCGATGAGGTAACGCCACAAACCGCAAGAGGTCGTGATGACCATCGCATAGTTACGTCCCACTTCCACACCCCAGAGCGGCACGATAGCCGGATTCGGTTTGTCGATGTCTTCCAGCGGAATGAACTCATAGAACACGTCGTAGTCAATCATCAGCAACATGGCGGGGTCGTGCAAGTCGCTCTGCAAGCCGAAGAAACCTTCGCTGGCATTATACGTCTCCATGTAATGCATCTTGTCGGAAGGAATCAGCTGCTTGTACTGCTCACGGTAGGGCGTAAAGCATACACCCCCATGGAAGAACACTTCCAGATTGGGCCACACCTCGTTCAGATGTTTGGCCCCGGTTTTCTCCAGAATGCGATGTATCACAGCCAGCATCCACGAAGGTACCCCCGACAGGTTGGTCACATTCTGGTGAATTGTGGTATCGGCAATGCGTTCCACCTTCTCTTCGAACTCACTCAGCAGGGCTATCTCCTTTTTCGGCACCCGAATCAGGTTGACCAGCGGATTGATGTTCTGAATCAGGATGGCCGAGAGGTCGCCCACCAGACTGTCCTTCACGTTGTAGTTCGGACTGTGGCTTCCGCCCAGAATCAAACCCTTTCCCGAGAAGAAGCGGCTCTGCGGATTTTCGCGCAGGTAAAGTGTCACCGCATCCGTGCCTCCCCGGTAATGAATACCTTTCAGACCTTCCGGACTGACGGGAATAAACTTGCTCTTGTCGTTGGTAGTTCCCGACGATTTGGCATACCAGATGACTTTTCCCGGCCACAGCACGTCTTTTTCTCCGTGGCGCATGCGGTCTACATATCCTTTCACATCTTCATAGGTCTGTACCGGAACCCGCTGGAAATCCGTATAGTTCCGGATCTGGTTGAAATCATATTTTGTGCCCCACTCCGTGGCGGAAGCTCTCTGTATCAGTTTTCGGAATACGCGGTCCTGAATTTCTTCGGCCTTTGTCCCATAAAGGTCGATTTCTCTCTGTCTGGGAGCAAATAGCTTTCCTATTAACTTTGTTGAATTCATTCGTCCTTAAATTTCAAATCCTTATTGTGGTAGTTGCAAAGGTAGATTTTTTCTGCCTAATTCAGCAGGCAGGAACATTATTTTTTCCTCCCTCACGACAAATATACAGTTTTTTCTTACCTTTACCACACAATCGATTAATACCACTAAACATGAAGATAGGAATCTTGACTTCAGGCGGTGACTGTCCGGGCATAAATGCTACAATCCGAGGGGTTTGCAAGACAGCCATCAATCATTACGGGATGGAGGTGTATGGCATCCACAGCGGTTTCCGGGGCTTGCTCGACAACGACATCATCCCGATGGACGAGAGTTCACTCACCGGACTGCTCAACCTGGGAGGGACCATCCTCGGCACCTCGCGTGAAAAACCTTTCAAGAAGAAAGGGACTGCCGTCTCGGAGGACAAGCCTGCCATCCTGTTACAGACCATCCGCGACCGGCAGCTGGACTGCATCGTGTGCATCGGCGGTAACGGCACCCAAAAGACCGCGGCCAAACTGGCGGAAGCGGGAGTCAATGTGGTGAGCATTCCTAAAACCATCGACAATGACGTGTGGGGAACCGACGTGTCGTTCGGTTTCGACTCGGCAGTATCCATCGCCACCGATGCCATCGACCGCCTGCACTCCACGGCCAGCGCGCACCAGCGGGTCATGGTCATTGAAGTGATGGGACACAAGGCCGGATGGATTGCCCTTTATTCGGGCATGGCTGGAGGAGGCGACATCATCCTGCTGCCGGAAATCCCGTTCGACATCCACCGCATCGGCGATGCCATCATCAACCGGCTCAAAAAGGGTAAGCCCTACTCCATCGTGGTGGTAGCAGAAGGTATTCCTACGCTGGGCGGCAAGAAAGCGGCACAATACATTGCCGAAGAAATCGAATACGAAACAGGATTTGAGACACGCGAAACGGTGCTGGGCTACATCCAGCGCGGAGGAAGTCCTACGGCCTACGACCGTAACCTGGCCACACGCATGGGAGGACATGCCACCGAGCTGATTGCACAAGGCCTGTTCGGACGGATGGTGGCCTTGAAAGGAAACGCCATTGATTCGGTACCACTGAGCGAAGTGGCCGGAAAGCTGAAACTGGTGACGGAAGAGCACGACCTGGTGGTACAGGGCCGCCGGATGGGTATCTGTTTCGGATAAATATACGGTTTATACACATAAAATCATCCCTGAAAAAACGTCTTTACGTTTTACCTCAAACGCAAGGACGTTTTGTGCAAAACGCACTTGCGTTTAAGAGCAAACGCAAGTGCGTTTTTTTGACACCTTATCCAGAACCTGTAAACCATTGATTCTCAATACAAGACATCTCCTTCCTCCTAAATTAAAAATTTTTATTTTTCATTTATTAATAAAAAATATTTCTTTCATATATTCCATTACTATATTTTTGCGATAAACAAAAAACATAAAACCAAGAATTAATACCAAACAGAAATACATAATCAAAAAATTACATTATTAAACCTTGTAACCTAAAAACAAAAAAAACGAAAACTGAACAACCTTATTACACCCTTACCATTTTTTACCTTGAAACCTCTTCCACAAGAGCTTAATACCTAAATTTAATAACCTTAATTTTACTGACATGCAACAAGGAAAAACGAACAAGTTTGGAAAAAAACTTGGACTGGCATTATGTATGCTACCTCTTTCCTCCTGGGCTGTATCCAGTGCCACACTCGATGCAAGCCCCCTTCCAGCAGTTTCCTTTCATGAAACCAAAGACATCGAGGCTACTGCACAAAGTCCCAGAAAACGAACCATCACCGGTACCATTACCGATGCTTCCGACGGAACGCCTATCATCGGAGCCAACATTGTCCTGAAAGGGAAAAATACCGGCGTCATTTCCGACCTTGATGGTAATTATTCTATCGAAGCCACCAGCAAAGACATCCTGGTGGTCAGCTTTATCGGTTACAAAACCCGTGAGATTTCCGTGGCCGACCTCGGTGTCATCAACGTGAAACTGCGGTCGGACAATGAGATGCTGGACGAAGTCGTAGTAGTCGGTGCCGGTACGCAGAAAAAAGTCAGTGTCACCGGTTCTATCACCAGTGTAAAAGGTTCTTCTCTTGTCACTCCTACCTCTTCTTTGACCAATGCCCTCGCCGGTAAGCTGGCAGGTGTCATCGCCAAGACTTCCAGCGGTGCGCCGGGACAGGCTGCCGAATTCTATATCCGCGGTATCGGCACGTTCGGCGGAAGAGCTACTCCGCTGATTATGCTGGACGACGTGGAAATCTCGGCTGCCGACCTGAACAACATTCCGGCGGAAACCATTGAAAGTTTCTCTATCCTGAAAGATGCTTCGGCAACCGCCATCTACGGTGCCCGCGGTGCCAACGGTGTAATGTTGATTACCACCAAATCGGGACGGGAAAATGAACGTACACAGATTAACGTGACGGTGGAAAACGCGTTCAACGTCATGACCAATTTCCCGGACTTCGTGGACGGTGCCACCTGGATGGAAATGTACAACGAGGCACAGACCACCCGCAATCCGGGCGTAACTCCCAAATATTCGCAAGAACAGATTGAAAACACCCGCCTGGGCACCAATCCCTACATGTATCCCAGCGTGAAATGGAATGACGTGATTTTCAAAAACATGGCCATGAGCCAGCGGGCCAATATCAACGTACAGGGTGGTGGTTCCAGAGCCACTTACTACATGAGTATCCAGGCCAACCATGACTCCGGATTGCTGAATACCCGAAAAGTATATTCTTATAACAACAACATCAACAACTGGAGCTACAACTTCCAGAACAACATCAAATACAAGCTGACGTCTACTACGACCGTAGACTTGCGAATGAATGCGCAGATACGCAACAACCAGGGTCCTAACTATAATACATCCGATTTGTTCAAGATGGCCCTGACCACCAACCCGATCAACTTCCCTGTCACATTCCCGGCAGAGGAAGGCGACACACATATCCGTTTCGGTAATGCCATCCTGAGCGGAACCAACTTGCGCACCAACCCGTATGCCTACATGCTCTCTTCTTACAAGCAGATGCAGGAAAATACCTTGAACACCTCTTTGAAAATCAGCCAGCAGCTTGATTTCATCACCAAGGGACTGAGTGCCACGGCTTTGGTCAACTTCAAGAACTGGTCGTCCAACTGGTATAACCGCAGCATCGAACCCTACTACTACCGCATTAAAGACGGAAGTTTCAATCCTTCTACGGGAGAATATACCCTGGAAAGACTGGGCACAAGCGGAACGGATTATATCTCACAGTCGGACATCACCAAAGACGGTGACAACACTTTCTTCCTGCAGTTTACCCTCGATTATCAGCGCCGTTTCGGGAAACACAGCGTAGGCGGTATGCTGCTCTATATGCAGCGTGAATACCGGAAGGCTGTGCTGCCGAACCGCAACCAGGGTTTCTCCGGACGTTTCACCTACGACTTCGACCAACGCTATTTGGCTGAAATCAACTTCGGTTACAACGGTACCGAGCGTCTGGCAAAAGGTGACCGTTTTGAATTCTTCCCGGCCATCTCTTTGGGATGGGTGGTTTCCAACGAGAAATTCTTCGCTCCCCTCAGCAAGGTCATATCGTCCTTGAAGCTGAGAGGTTCCTACGGTCTGGTAGGTAGCGACGAAACCGGTCCTCAAGGCTCACCTCACTTCTTGTACATCGACCAGGTAAATGTCATTGGCCAGAATCGCCCGGGAGCCACCTTTGGAGAAGACCTGAATGTCACCAAATACGGTCCTGTGGTCACTCAGTATGCCGTGCAGAACGCCGGATGGGAACGTGTGAAAAAACTGGACGTCGGTTTCGACATGGAACTGTTCCGCAGCTTGAGCCTGACCTTCGACTTCTTCTACGACAAGCGCTACAACATCCTGCTGCACCGCGAGGCATGGCCGCAGTCTCTGGGATATGACTCTGCCAAACCTTGGAGCAACAAAGGAAAAGTAAACAACTGGGGATATGAACTCAGCGTCAACTACCGCAAGCAGTTCAACAAAGACCTGGCCGTAGACTTCCAAGGAAACTTTACCTACACCCAGAATAAATACGTAGACTACGACGAACCGCTCTATCCTTATACTTGGCAGACCGTGACCGGCAAACCTTTGAGCCACCAGAAAGGTTACATCGCCGACGGACTGTTCCAAAGTCAGGAAGAGATTGACAACAGCCCGACACAAAACTTGGGAAGTAGCGTAATGGTAGGCGACGTGAAATACCGCGACGTAAACGGTGACGGCATCATCAACACAGAAGACCAAGTCATGATTTCAGAATACGGCAACATGCCGCGCATCCAGTACGGTCTGGGCATGAACATCGACTACAAAGGATTCAATTTCGGCGTATTCTTCAACGGTTCGGCCATGCGTACCCTCATGATCAGCGGTATCACTCCGTTCGGACAAGACGACTTCAACGTCATGCAGTTCATTGCGGATGATTACTGGACAGAAGCCAACCCGAACCCCAATGCGGCGTATCCGCGTCTGGGACTGACCGACGCACAGACGGCCAACAACACCCAGGCCAGCACCTACTGGATGAGAAACGGTAACTTTATCCGCTTCAAGACGCTGGAAATCGGATACCGCTTCAAGCATGCCCGCGTGTACTTCAGCGGAAACAACCTGTTCGTATTCAGTCCGTTCAAGTTGTGGGACCCGGAACTGGCTTGGAACAGCTACCCTTTACAGAGAACGTTTAATATCGGATTACAGTTAACTTTCTAAAAAATCTAATTACGATGAAGACTTTTAAAAACATAGGAAAAATCGCCTTACTCTCACTGGCTTTATGTGGAGGAACCACTTCATGTAACTACCTCGACGTAGTACCACCCGAACAAGCCTCCTTGCCAGATGCCACCAAAGACCCGGAAGCCACACTGGGCTTTCTTTTCTCCTGCTACGGAGGAGTGAGAAGTCCGTTCGATTATCAGACGGTGGAAGCCGGTGCCGACGAATACGTGCTTCCTCCCCTGTGGAACACCGGTTCACAAAAAATCACCTGGGACTTGAACCTCCCGACCAACATCGCCGACGGATGGAGCTGGGGAACCAACTACCGCTTCATCGGACAGTGTCTGCTCTTCCTGCAGGAACTGCCTAATGCCAGAGGGGTGACAGACGAACAGAAAAGAGCATGGGCCGCAGAAGCCAACTTCCTGCTGGCGTACTATCACATGGCTACATTGGTAGCCTACGGCCCTTGTCCCATCACCGACACCTATATCGACCAGGCTACTCCTGAATCAGAGTACAGGGGACGTATGCACTTCGACTACGTGAAAGACTGGATTTGCCAGAAATTCGATGAGGTCTGCGAAGACGGACAGCTTCCTGCCACCCGCAGCGGGGATGAATGGGGAAGAGCCACTTCGGTCATGGCCAAAGCCCTGAAGGCCCGCCTGCTGGTATATGCCGCCTCTCCGCTATACAACGGCAGCTTCCCTTACAAGGACTGGGAAAACACGAATTTCGAGACTCCGGGCTATGGCAAGGAACTAATCAGCAAACAATACGACCCCAAGAAATGGGAAGCAGCCAAGAAGGCCTGTCTGGAAGCCATTGAAGCCGCAAACGCAGCCGGACATAAACTGTTCAGCCTGGAAGATGCACGTACCTTATACCAGCAAGCCAGTCTGCCACTACCTTTCGTTCCTTTTAAAAGCACGGAAGGAGAATCTGCAGAAAAGGACAAAGAGTTCATGGAACGCGTACAGCTGATGCGATACGTAGTCACCACCCGCTATAAGGAAGGTAACCGCGAAACCATCTGGGGACACTCCAACCAGGGAACCATGATTATCGGTTCTCTTCCGCACCGTGTCATCAAAAACAACCAGGGAACTTGGAAAGCCGGATATTCCGGGGTATCCCCCACTCTAAATACAGTGGAGCAATTCTACACAGAAAACGGAGTACCCATCGAAAAAGACAAGGGATTCTATTCTGAATCAGAATGGTTCCAGAGCGCTAAAGTATCAGGTCGTAACGACATCATCAAACTGAATACCCGCCGTGAACCCCGCTTCTATGCCTGGATTGCATTCGATGGCGGCGACATGGGAAGCCGTGTCAATGGTGGAAAGCCTTTGAAACTGGAAATGCGCAATTCGGAACTTCACGGCTACAATCCGTCCTTGTTCAACCGCGATAACTGTGTGACCGGTTACCTGTCTCAAAAGTTCATTGAGCCTACGTTCGCCTGGACTGCCAGTGCCGAAGAAAAGCAGGACAAGCCTAGACCACTGATCCGTATGGCCGAATTGTATCTGAATCTGGCCGAATGTTATGCAGCTCTCGGTGAAACTTCTAAGGCCCTGGAACAGCTGAACATTATCCGTCAGCGTGCCGGAATCAGAAACCTCGAAGCCAAAGACATCACCAACGACATGCCTATCATGAAATGGGTACAGAATGAACGCTTTGTCGAGCTGTGGGGAGAAGGTCACCGTTACTACGACATCCGCCGCTGGATGATTGCCCCAGAATACATGGGTGCCGGCGTACGCAAGGGACTCAATGCCATGAGCAAGCTCGACCCGACCTTTGAGGAATTCAACACGCCGGTGGTTATCAGCCAGAATTTCAAATGGACGAACCGCATGTATTTCCTTCCTGTTTTTGAAAATGAAGTTTACAAAAACCCACAACTTATTCAGGCACCAGGCTATTAAAAAGTATTTAATATGAAACTACATAATCTATTTGGGGCAATCTGTGTCTTAGGAGGCACATTGGCCCTATCCAGTTGCGAAAAATATGACGAACTGTTCCCTGCACAATACCATTGCGTATTGAACATCAAGGATGCAGGCATCCGTAACACGGAATTATATACTACCGAAGCGGAAGGAACCATCCCTATTTCCATCATGAAAACCGGAAGCAAAGGGGAAGTACCCGCCAACGGAACACTTGTCCCGATGACGGAAGAAGCTTTTCAGGCATATTGCACCAACAATGCACTGAAATATGCTTATCTGCCTGCCGCATATTATACAATGCCGAACGAGGAACTGCAATTTTCTGCACAGGAACGCTACAAAATAATGAACGTCGTGTTGAAAACAAGAGAAATCTTGAAACTGCAGGAAAGCAATCACGGACAGAAATATGCCTTGCCCTTGCTGCTCCACGGAAACGGAGCTTCCGTACACGACAGCTTGCTCATCATTGCCCCCGACATCAAGGCTCCTTCGCTCGAACTGACCAGTGCCGGGTTCGTAAGTGCCGTACAGTTCACTTCCAAAGGGGAAGCCAAACAGACCCATACGGTGGAGCTGGCCCTGCCCACTCCGAATGCCTGGGGATTGAAATGCAGCGTCACTTGCAACGAAGAAGCGGTAGAGGCTTTCAAGAAATACAATGCACAGAACGGTAACCGTTACCAACAACTTCCGGCAAACGCTTACACCCTGCCCAACAATGGTGTGGTAACTTTCGCCGAAGCAGCCACTACTGCCACAATGGAGGTCACTTTCAACCGGACTGCCCTGCAAATGGGAGAATATATTCTTCCTCTTACCATTTCCAATCCCAGCGTGGAAGGCCTGGAAATCAAAGCGACTCAAAAAACCGTTCTGTTGGGTGTTTCTTACTCTCCAGACAAACTGGTGCTGAAAGCCAGCCAATTTAAGGCAAACTCCATTGCTGAAGGTGACGGAACGGGTTATGCTGGTCTGATTGACGGTCTCGGCGCCGGCCTGCACTTCCACTCCAACTGGAGTGCCCCTGTACAAGATGCCACTTACGGTAACTACATTGATGTGACACTGACCACTCCTATCCAATCCATCAAGCTGGACTACTGGACACGCTTTGAAAACGGGAATGCAGCCCCGACCCACATCAAGCTGTTTACCAGCACAGATGGAAAAGCATGGACCGAACTGGGAGAGATTAAAAGCGGGCTTCCTACGGGTGCAAACCAGCAATATTCTTCTCCTATCTACCGTGCAGCCAACAAATTTACTCATTTCCGTTTCGCCGTGCTGACAAGTACCGCAGGCTCCATGACCAGTGGAAAATCTTGGTTCAACCTGGGAGAGCTTACACTATACGGTAATTGATTTTGATAAACACTCATGCAATAGAGGGAGGAGTACTTACCCGTATTCCTTTCTCTATTTTAAAACCTCAACCTTAACACCATGAAAAAAAGACTATTTTTCGCGTCTTTCACGATGCTGCTGCTCCTGATACTTTCTTCCTCGGGATGCAAAGAAAAAGAGAATCTCAAAGACCGTTTCTTTTCCATTGAAGAGGCAGACATGAACCAGAAATTCGGAAGTGCTCCGGAAAATAAAATCATCCTTGTCAAAACCAACCTGTCACTGAACGACTGGAAAGCCGAGAGTGAGGCCAACTGGCTTTTCCTGTCTACCCAGGAAGATGCTTCGCAGGGAGCAAGCCTCAAAATTTCCGCTACGGCCAACACCTCTGGGGAGCGTAGAACAGCGGTGGTCAAGCTTCTGTCTCCCGTTCAGAACTATATCCTCAATGTGACCCAATATGGCTCGTCCGATATCGTCCTCAGCGAAGACATCAAGGTGCAGCCTTCCGGAGGTAAGGCCAGCGAATGCCAACCCGGACAAGACATTGAAAACACATGGGACGGCAAATTTTCTGCCGATGGCGCCAATCCTTATCACTCACCATGGGGGAAATCGGCCAATTTCCCGGTCAAACTGGAATATTATTTCCAAGAAGGTGCCGACATAGACTACCTTATTTATTATACCCGCTCCGGAAACGGAAACTTCGGGGAATTTGACCTGCTGCTTGCAACCGACGAGGGACATTCGGACTGGAAGAAATATGGTTCCTACAATTTCCGCATGCAGAATGCACCTTCCAAAATCACCTTCAAGACAACCCAGAAAGTGACAGGTATCAAATTCGAAGTCAAATCGGGCGCCGGCAATTTTGTGAGCTGTGACGAAATGGAATTCTATCGGTACAACCAGGAAAACACGCTGGAGAAAACGCTGCTCACCGTATTCGGCGACATCACTTGCAGCACCTTGAAAGAAGGAGTGACCGACGAACAAATCAATGCCCTCCCCGACTATTTCGTCCGACTGGCCAAAGCTCTCCAGAACAACACATACGATGCGCATGAAAAAGAATTCCGTATCCGTGAATATGCCCCTTACAGCATACCGGAGGAGTGGGCCACCAAACTGATGACCAAGAAATACAGCAACCTCGACAATCCTACCGGTATCTCGGTACAGCAAGGCGATGAGATTATCGTACTGGTGGGCGATACTCACGGCCAACAGATATCCTTGCAAAGTATCTGGGAAAGCGGACAGGAATACAAGCAGACCAACGTGAGCGGAGAAGTCTATTTCCTGTCACCGGGTGTCAACAAACTGACCATGCGCAAGGAAGGACAGCTTTTCGTCATGTACAACACCGACCTGACCTCGCCCGATGCCAAACCTATCAAGATTCATATCCCGATGGGAAGCGGAAAAGTGACCGGCTTCTTCGACCTGAAAGAACACAAAACCGATGAAAAGTATGCCGAACTCTTGAAGAAAGCGACCCACAAATATTTCTGTGTACGAGGTGAACGCATCATGTTCTATTTCCATACTTCCAAGATGCAGGAATTTGTCCCCAACCAGATACTGTCGGCCATCAACCTGTGGGATAACATCATCGGCTGGGAACAGGAACTGATGGGCATCGAGGATGTACGCCCGTCGCAGGTGAACAACCATATCTTTGCCATCTCGCCGGAAGGAAGTTACATGTGGGCCTCCGACTATTGCATCGGTTTCGTCTACACTTACCTGAAGAATATCCTGCTGAAAGAGAATGTCATGTCCGCCAAAGACAACGCCTGGGGACCGGCCCACGAGATAGGTCACATCCATCAGGCCGCCATCAACTGGCCTGGCAGCACGGAATCGTCCAACAACCTGTTCTCCAACTACGTTCTGTACAAACTGGGGAAATACTGCTCCAGAGGTAGTGAACTGAACGACCTGGCTGATTCCCGCTTCGTACACAAGAAAGCATGGTATAACATGGGAGACGCCACGCATCAGGGAGAGGACACGGAAATACACATGCGCATGAACTGGCAGCTGTGGAACTACTACCACCGTTGCGGACACAACCCCAAATTCTGGCAGACCTTGTTCAAACTGCTGCGTGAAGACCGGATTACAGAAAGCGATCCCGGCGCTGCCCAGCTCAAGTTTGCCATGAAAGCCAGTGAGGCAGCCAAGGAAGACCTGACCGACTTCTTCGACTTGTGGGGCTTCTTTATCCCGGGAGAAGATACCATTGACCAGTATGGTACCTGGAAATATAAAGTGACGGCAGAAATGATTAAACAAGCCAAGGACTTCATGAAGAAATTCCCGAAGCCCAAACATGCTTTCCAGTACATTGAAGACCGCAAGGCCGGAGATACCGGACTGGATACCAAACCTTCGGACACCGGATATTACACCCAGTTTGAAGGAAAAGTGAAGGAAATCAGCCCCAACATTGCCTACACCGTTTCCGGAAAAAAATATACCGTAGAAAACGGAGAAAATGCGGTGGCCTTTGAACTGCGGAAAAACAGTGCCGAAGGAGAGCTGGTTTATTTCTTCAACATGTTCAGCTATGACATTCCGGCGGGAGTAGATCTGACCAATACCAAGCTCTATGCCGTACAAGCCGACGGAAAGCGAATTGAAATCCGTAAAAAATAAGTATTTCTTCTCATACAGAAACAGAAAGGGGTACCGGCACACACACCGATACCCCTTCTTCCTATCATGTAGTTTTCAAAATCTCCGTCACTTGTTCAGCTTCCAGGTGAATCCGTCCTTGGTATCCTTCACCTCAAAGCCCAGTGCAGCCAAATTGTCGCGAATCTTGTCGCTGGTAGCCCAGTCTTTGTTGGCCTTGGCCTGCATACGCTGTTCCAGCAGCATGTCGACCACCTTTCCGTATGCTTCTTCACGGGCCGCATTGTTTTCAGCCTCCGCTTTCAGTCCCAGAATGTCGAACACGAACAGATGGAACACGCTCTTCAGCTCTTCCAGGTCTTCGGCGCTGATGGTCGCCTTCTTGTCAATCACCGTATTAATCATGCGGGTCGCATCAAACAGGTGTGAAATGACAATCGGCGTATTCAAGTCGTCGTTCATGGCTTCGTAGCACTTCTCGCGCAAGCCCTGCGGCTCGATGCCCGAAGTGGTCTTCGACGGGGTGATGCGTTCCAGGTTCTTCACACCTTCCAGCAGACGTTCCAGTCCCTTTTCAGCTGCCTGCAATGCTTCGTTGCTGAAGTCCACCGTACTGCGGTAGTGTGCCTGCAGGATGAAGAAACGGATGGTCATCGGCGTATAAGCCTGTGTCAGCAGCTTGTTGGAGCCGGTGAAGAACTCATCCAAAGTGATGAAGTTACCCAATGACTTACCCATCTTCTGTCCGTTGATGGTAATCATGTTGTTGTGCATCCAGTAGCGTACCATCGGATGACCTTCGGAAGCCACAGCCTGTGCAATCTCACATTCATGATGCGGGAAAATCAAGTCCATGCCTCCTCCGTGAATGTCGAAGGTCTCACCCAGGTATTTCCGTCCCATGGCTGTACATTCACAGTGCCAGCCCGGGAAACCGTTGCTCCAAGGTGACGGCCAGCGCATGATGTGTTCCGGCTGTGCACACTTCCACAACGCAAAGTCGGCCGGATTGTGTTTCTCGTCCTGTCCGTCGAGTTCACGGGTCGTGTTGAGCACGTCGTCGAGGTTACGGCCCGACAATACACCGTAATGATGGTCTTTGTTGTACTTGGCTACATCAAAATACACCGAACCCTTGCTTTCGTACGCATATCCGTTTTTCAGGATTTCCTGTACCAGCTGAATCTGTTCGATGATGTGTCCGGACGCATGCGGCTCGATGCTGGGCGGCAACACGTTCAGAGCTTCCATAGCCTTGTGGTAACGCAACAGGTAATACTGCACCACTTCCATCGGCTCCAGCTGTTCCAGACGAGCCTTCTTGGCAATCTTGTCTTCTCCGTCGTCGGCATCGTGTTCCAGATGGCCCACATCGGTAATGTTACGCACGTAACGCACCTTGTAGCCCAGATGCTTCAGGTAGCGGAACAAGATATCAAACGTAATGGCGGGACGCGCATGTCCCAGATGTCCGTCACCGTATACGGTAGGACCACACACATACATGCCCACATGAGGAGCATGCAAAGGCACGAAAAGTTCCTTCTTGCGGGTCAGTGTATTGTAAATGAAAAGCTTGTTATTCTCCATAATTCAAAAGAGTTAGGTTGCAAAGTTATAAATTAAAAAGAGAAAAGCGTGATTTCGGCTAAAAAATCACGCTTTTCTCTTTGCAATCCCCCTCGGGTTATTTCGTCAGGACAATACCGCCTTCCGGCTGAATCACCACTTTCACTTCAGACGGATTCTTGATTTTCAATTCCTCCAGCTGCGGCTGGCGCTTCTTGTCGTCCAGGTAATAAGACACCGTCTCACCCTTCTGCCACATCGGCAGGTTCAGCGTCAGCTTCAACGGTTCTTTCTGGGCATTCACTCCCACCACGTACCAACGGTCACCGTGACGGCGGGCCAGCACACAATATTTACCGGGATAACCATCCAGGAACACCGTTTCATCCCAAGTGGTCGGCACCTGCTTCATGAAGTCGATGGCCAAAGCCGGCGCATCGGTCAGGTTGTTCGGAGCCAGAGCAAAGTTCTGAATCGGGTTCTGATACAGCACAGCCGTAGCCAGCTGGAACACATCGGTGGTCTTGCGGATAGTACCCCCGTCGTTTGTCCGGTTGTAACGCTTGTTCAGCAAGGTGCCTCCGAACTCCATGCAGCCGATGGTGTTGCGGATAAACGGATGCAGGCAGGCATTGTAGGCCTCCATATCGTCAAAGTGCTGGTTGAATATCAGGTTCTCCGAAGCCAGTACCGCCTCGCTGCCCACATAATTGGGATACATCCGTTCCCATCCGCGCGGAATGGTACAGCCATGGAAGATAATCATCAGTCCGTATTCGTTGGCATCGGTCAGGATGTCTTCGTACAAGCCCATCATCTGCTGCTTGTCACTGCCGAAGAAATCCACCTTCAGTCCCTTCACACCACATTTCTGCAACCATTTCATTTCTTTCTTACGGGCTACGGAGTTGCTCATGCACTGCTTGGCATCCTGCGGCGCATCGTTCCAATAGCCGTTGGAGTTGTACCACACGAATACGTCCACCTTCTTCTGGTGTGCATATTGGAAAAGTTTCTCCATCTTGTCACGGCCGATGTTTTTCTCCCAACCGCCGTCAATCAGGGTATATTCATAGCCCATCTCACTGGCCAGGTCGATGAAACGCACCTGGTCGTCGTAGTTGATGCTCGGGTCCTGCCACATAATCCAGCTCCAGGTGGAACGTCCGAACTTATAGTCCTGTGAAGGTTCATAAAGCGGATCCACCACATCAAACGGGACTGTAGTTTCCACAATCGGCTTCAGCCCGTTGCCCACCGTAATGGTACGCCAGGGAGTCACACCCGGCAAAGCCAGTCCCGGAGTGGAAGAACCCAGTCCGTTCATCTCGCCCGGGTTCGGGAAGGCAATGCTATACAGCCCGTCCTTCGTGGCATCGCTCAGATGAGAAGCACAGTACAAGCTGCGTACCCCGGTTTCCGAAACCAGTGCCCAGTTGTCGCCTACGTGGAAAAGTGCCGGGAAGGTATACCCCTCACCGTATTTTGACGGCGTAGCCACCGGCTCATCAGGAACATATTCTTCCTCATAACTCGGCTTGGTACGCATCCAGCCAATCATCGGGTCGCTCTGCGGGGAAAGGAACGTCGTGGTGGAAGAGGGGAAATCAAATCCGGTGGCTTCCTTCTCCACTACCATACAGGCTGTTTCGCCATACTGAGGCATCTCATAGCGGAACGCGATGTCGTTGTTGCTCAGCTGGAACACGATATCCACTTTCTTCTTGTCTGCGTTTTCCAGCGTCACGGTCAGCTTGTTAGCCGCATAGTGTACCGTAGAACATTTGATACGGGTCTGCGTGTAGGTCTTGTCCACCTTATCTGTCTGCTGGTCCACAAACGTCATCTGCCGGCTGAAATCACCGATATTGGACACGAAGCCCAACGGAGAATTCTCCAAAACGGTCTTGCCGTCGTAAGTCACTGAATAAACAGGTTTACCGTCCTGTAACTGAAAATCGAGTTTTAAACGTGCATCCGGCCCCGTCACTGCCGCCTGCTGAGCAAATGCCTGAGAGGCCAATAATGCCAATGTGCCAAAAAATACTTGTTTCTTCATAGGTGTTTTTCAGATAATTACTAATCAGGACAAAAATAGAAATTAAGTGTGAAACTAACAATAAAAGATTCTTCAAAAACGACCGCAAATCATGCAAGTAACTACAAAAAAACCGCCATGAGGTTTCACAAATCTCATAGCGGTATCTGTCTGATATCATTCTCAGAACCGGACAACCGGCCAACCGTCGGGTGTCCAGCTTATTTCGCGGACAAGCAGTTTGGGAGCTCCTTCTTCTACCACCGAATAGGCATGGCAAATAAAATAATCTTTCCCGTCAAGATGATAGGCAGCATTGTGCCCCACTCCGGCATAATCCTCGTTGCCCTGAATGACCAACGAACCGCCTCCCCGGTTCAAAGCTTTTCCTTCTTTATCCAAATAAGGACCTGTCACCGTTTTCGCACGGCCCACCATTACTTTGTAGTCGCTTTGCAATCCCTTACAGCAATAGTCGAACGACACGAAGAGGTAATAATAATTCCCGTGCTTCATGATAAAAGGGGCTTCTACTGCTCCGTCGCCTGCCTCTTCCTCCGGCAAGTCGAACGTACGCGGACGACGGCAAAGCGAATGCCATTCTTCAGGCTGGGCCACCTCGTTCAGGTCCGGCGTCAGCTTGACCAGCTTGATGCCGTCCCAGAAGGAACCGAAGCTCATCCACGGCGTACCGTTTTCATCGATAATCACATTCGGGTCGATGGCATTCCACATATCCCGGTGAGGGACCGACTGAATCACTTTCCCGTGGTCAGTCCACTTAAAATCGGGACTGGACGGGTCAAGCGTAGGGTTCGTAGCATGTCCGATAGCTGAAGTGTTCTTTCCAAAGGCCGAACAGGAATAAAACAAATGATACAACCCGTTATGATAAAGAATATCTGGCGCCCAGGTATGTCCTTTATAACCTTTGATGGCTTCTACCGCCCATTGGGGTGCCTTGTCGAATACCGGTTTCTCGAATTTCCAGTTTTCCATGTCTTTGGAGGACATGACCGAAATCCCCTGCCCGGTAGCAAAGAGATAGTAGGTATCCCCCTGCTTGGCCAGCACCGGATCATGGGTCATTACCTTACTGATAGGAATGACGGATGAACTTTTCTCCGGCGAAGATGCATACGCCGTACTTACTACGGCCAGTAAAAAAAATGAAAAGAAGGTATGTTTCATAGACTTAATATAAATCAAATCACTACTTATAAAAAATGAGTAATTCTATAAACAAAATTACTCATTTTATCATTTTAATGTCACCTCACTTAAAATGAGTTACTTACTTTTCTTTCCCCAATAAGTCTTATAATTATCGCCATAGCCGGCATAAACAATTGTATGAGTTCTTGGAGAAGCCTCCCAATCTGTTTCACGCTGTAAATACAATTCAACACCGTTACTAAACGTCAAAGTAGATTTTGTGGCATCAAACGACCATGTCGTTCCTTTCCAAGGACCCTCTGTTACTGTATGGTCAGTTGCTAACGTCATTTGAGTAGAAGTTTTCTGGTTCCCATAAGAATAAGATAAATCTATATGCTCCCAGTTCCCGACTAATTCATTTTCAGTAATAGCAACTTGCGGTACCGCACCGTAACGTTCTGGCATTACAAGCGGCCAACCATCTTCTGTCCAACGGATAGAACGTACATGCCCCATCATCAAAGCATTGCTGTACGCATTACCTCCCACATTGGCGGGAAAACGACCTTGTGAAGCAAAGTACCAGTTACCGTTTCCATCATCAAACACACAACAATGAGAAATACCTACCCAGCCTTCACTGTTATTAAACTTATACGGATGAGTCACCACCGGAAGAATATCGCCCCCAACCGTAGTTACATCTGTACCGTCCATCCCCATATACGGACCTGAAATATTTGTAGCACGGGCTACACGGGTATTGTAAGGGATATCCAATGCATCATAAGCCAGGAACAAGTAATAATATCCATCATGGTAAATCAACTCCGGTCCTTCAGAACCTTGCCAACGGTTACCCATCTGACGAGTAGCTATCAGTTGACCATAAGCTGCAATATCATCACTGGTTCCCCAAGGATTAGGCAGGTCTGCTTTCACTTTACCGGTCTCTCCATCAAGTTCTACCAACGCAATGCCACTATGCCAAGAGCCATAGGCCAGATAATGTCTGCCATCTTCCGTAATAATATAGCTGGGGTCAATGGCATTCCATTTGTAATAGCAATTGCCCCAATCATCCGCAGCTACATGGAAATCAAGTCCCTTATCCGAAGCATTGGTAGTGACATAACCTTTATCCACCCAGCCCTCGTTATTGGCTGGATTGTCATTCTCCATCAATCCGATAAACGCGCGTTCACTCCATGTACCGTCCCCGCTCAATGTACCAGGACATACAATGGAGTAATACATGCGATAAAGCCCATTCCTAACTTTTCGCACACAAGGAGCCCAATAACCAAAATCAGCGGTATTGGGAGAGACACTCCCCAATCCCATCGTCTCACGAATTTCATTCAGCTTCGGAATTACCCAGTCGGGCAAGCTTTGCATAGTACCTCCCAAATATTCCCAATCTACCAGGTTTTTTGAACGACGTCCATGAAAGTGTCCACCTGCTGTATGTGCATTGCCATACGAAGCGTCTGTCTGATACATGTAATAATATCCATCTTCAGCCAATACAACTGTAGGATCATGTACATTACTGAGGTTCCATTGACCACGCTTAGACCAGTCGGCAATATTTACATAATTGTCTTCATAAGCTGGAGCCACATAAGACAGCAGTTGATCATCCAGGCTCTGATTTTCTGTAGTCACTGTAAGCACATCCGAGTAGGTATAACGGCTGTTGCCGTAAACATATGCCCGGACATAATAAGTTGTATTACCCATCAAACCTAAAATTGTAGCACTGAAATCTTCGCCTACCTCGACTACATTGTCATTGATAGTAGGATTTTGTGCGTTGGAACTATAGCAAAACCCTTTCTTAACAACAACTTCGACATTACCAGAGACTGACGAAATAACAGTCAATGAAGTTGCTGTCGTCGCAGTAACCTCAGGCGTAGCCACAGTCACCTCACCATTCTGATTATATTCGGGGGAGTCATTGTTATCAGAACAAGCTACAAACGTAAAAACAAGTAATAAAGATATCCAGAAAAACGATAATTTTTTCATTTAATTGGTTTTAAAGAACCATGCCTTTCCCTCCTTCTAATAAAGGGAGAAGGCATGGCATAATTGTTATTCAGCTCCAAAAATCAAATGGCAACCATCAACGGTCAGTGCAAAGTTCAGGTCACTGGAATCTACTGTATTAATGCCCAAATAATACTGGGTAGAAGTAGTTCCTGTTGTTCCCTGCATCACAGCCTGAACATCAGCTGTACCATTACCACAATTAGTCACATACACTGTCACCTTGGCTCCGTTCATACCTGCAAGCCAAGTAACCCAATCTGTTTGGCCTCCACTAGTCAGACAAGCAGCATATCCGTCACCCCATCCATAATTATCGGCACGAACTACTGCATACTCAGTAAGATCTTTCTTACGGAGAACAACCACATAATTGTTCCAGTTTCCAGCCAAACTGCTGTAATTGGTGAATGTGATAGACTTTGTTTCCCCTACAGGCACATTAAATTCATCAGAAAAAGCTCCCCAAAAAGCAGTAGAATTATCTTCAGCTCCTACTACAGCCGTACTATTGCTTACAGCCGAAGCTGTAGACTTGGAAACTGTAACGTCAACCTCTGCAGTAATTCCCTCATCAGCTGTAATGGTAACCTTATGAGAACCATCCTGAGCAGGGATAGTAGAGAAACTAAGTCTAGAATTATCCATCACTTTTGACTCGCCATTGACATAAGTGGCAGTAACAGCCATACCTGTCGGATCAAAAGCTAACGTACGGTTTGTCAAAGCCTCAGTAGCAGCCGAAGTATAATAATAATAATGCGTACGGGAAGGCTGAGTCGTTACCTGAATTGATGCAATCTTTTCCACTACTTCGAAAGCTGCATTCGCCACAATCGGTTGATCACAGTTCTCACCTTTAAATGTCTTATTATAAACAGCTACAAGTGTCTTTTCTCCCGCAGTATCCATATCAGGTATTGCCGTGAAACTGAGCTCGGATGCAGCAACAGTTTTTGTAACTCCCTCTTCAAATGTAATCAAAGCAGTTACATTGGCCATAGCATCCTCCAGTGTAGTGCCAACATTTACCTGATCGGGGACATTCTGCAATACCATTGAGACCGGATTCTTGTCCTCAGCAGAAGTACAACCACCTATTGGTTCAATGTTTGTCTGTTGGAAATCAATGTAAGAACCTTCCGGTACCAGGAAACAACGGATATTGGTATTACTTGCATCTGCATTCAAATTAACGAGAGCAGTTGGTTGAGTATAAGTCTTAGTAACTGTTCCATTTGTCATCGTTACACTGAATGATTCCGCATTAGTTCTGTCGACTACGAGTGTTACCTTTCCTCCGAGTTTATCAATACCTTCATCGGTATCGGTTTCAAAAGTAAGCGTACTTTCGACATAAGAGCGATCAATATAATCACCCCACTCAGAGTTTCCGGAAGGCTGGTTATCAAAACGTATTGCACCATACTCCTTATATCCGTCACTGTCACGATCCGCATCTGAACAGATTATCAGAGCAAAATTCTTATAAGTATTCGTCGCACTTGGATTAATGTGAAGATTGAACACTGCGTACCATTTCTGACCATCAGGTATTACATAATATTTAGAGAAAGCCGCCCACCAGCCACTTGAGTAATCAGTACTGCCAATAGTATATACATCTTCCATCATACCTTCAAGAACTATCTCATCCTGATTATCGTTCTTCGAATCCTCAATTTCCTGTATTTTATCGGAAAGCCAGTCGGGTGCATTTACATCAAAAAGCTCACCACCCTCACAACCAGTCAAAGCAGACATACCTAAAGCTAACGAAAAACAGGCTGATATTATGTTATTTGAATATTTCATTGTATTAAACATTAATAAGTAATTAATTTATCACAATCTCCTCTATCATATAAAAAGATTGTTTTGGAATATCTCTACTTACTTAAATCCACAACCGGACGTACTTTCCATCCATTCTCACGGAAATAAGTTGAATTGTCTGTGCTATAATTAGCAGAGTTTCCCTCCAAATTCGGATTATTGTTAGTCAGCGTCTGAACAATAGGTAAAAACTCATGTCCTTGAATATAGGTATCATAAGAACACTTCAATTCCGAATCTGTTGCTATATCACTATAACTTACAGGTTCTTTCACACCTTCGATTGAACGACGAAAAGTTCCATGCTCCTTAAGTTGCTGAAGGCGACCACTATCATAGAAAAATCCCCAGCGAATAAGGTCGAAACCACGTCCAAACTCACATCCAAATTCTTTTGGCCTTTCTACATTTGCAATTTGTTCAAAAAGTTTATCAGCAGTATCAAAATCGGCAAGTTTCAAATCCGGCAAATCAACACGATTACGCACTTCATTAATCCAATCGATAGCCTGCTGAGTAGGACCGTTTACTTCGTTTTCACACTCTGCTGCACGAAGCAATACATCTGAATAACGCATTAGACGCAAATTGATTCCATCATGCAAACCTGTAACAACAGTACTATAAAGGCCCGTACGAAGATTTGTGAATTTAGCAATAGGCAAACCTCCATAAATATTATTGGTCACAATGTTATCTGTAGCCGAAAGCTGATTCGTATAAGCTACATTTCCATACTCAAAATCTTCCCACTCGGCCTCATAAGTACCGATAGTCCAATAAAGGCGAGGATCAAGTTTATTGTCTGTTGTACGTTCTTCTTTAAAAAGATGATATAACCACGGGGAAGCCGAGATATCAGCCCATCCACCATAATTACCAGGAGCAAAGTTACTTTCTATTGCAGAACCCTGAGTTGCATTAGGACTTGTATTTACCGGCGTCCATTCATCATCTGTACCTTGTGAACCATAATCAAGGAATTGTATCTCAAACAGACTCTCATCATTGTTTTCATAAGCAGAGCCTTCACGGAAGTTATCACCATAGTTATCCATCAACCTATAAGTACCATACTTCTTTGCAATAATATCTTTAAGTACGGTAAGTGCTTCACTAAATTTATGGCGTACCATCAACGTACGGGCGTAGTAGCCAGCCGCAGCTCCACACGTAGCGCGCCCTCCAGCCCACTCGCCACCTTCATCACGAGAGGGTAACAACTCCATAGCTTCCAAAAAATCCTTTTCTACCTGATCAAGAACCTCATCATAAGTGCTGTTGGCCCCATAAAGCCCATCCAATGAAGAATAAGTGTCATAATCTGTAATTAACGGCGGATTCTGATAGTATCCAGCCAGATTATAGTATGATAATCCACGCAAGAAAAGAGCTTGCCCTTTGATCAATTTCATATTCTCAGAAAGTTGTGTGTCATCTTCTCCACAACGAGACAAGATGAAATTACAAACGTTTATGGTATAGTACCATTCACGCCATGGCCAGAATGCAATATCTGATGTAACTTCTACATTAAGGTCGTCAAATGGCAAATACCAAACTTGTGATGAGTTCCAAGCCTCATCTCCACGGCATACGTCGATAGTGTAACCCACACGTGCATACGATCCTTCCATACGAATGTGATTATATGCAGCAATAACACATTCCTCTAAATCATCGGCATCAAAACCGAAAGTGCTTGAAGTCTGCTGATTGGGATTGATTAAATCCAATCTATCACTACAGGAAGACAGAGTACCAAATCCCAAAATGAGAGCAAGTGAATATATATTAAGTTTCATACGATATTTTTTTAGTATTAAGATACAGAATAGCTATTAGAATGTAAAATGTACGCCACACATAAATGTACGTGCAGTAGGATAAGAGCAGAAGTTATATCCAGGAGTGAAAGTTCCACCTGCATAGTCCACATTATAACCTTTATAACCTGTGAATGTGTAAAGATTCTGTGCCGACACATACAGACGCACATCTGAGATGTATTTACCAAACCACTTATCAGGGAAATTATATCCCAACTCTACATTGGCAATTTTCCAATAAGCAGCGTTCTGAATCTTACGAGAACTGAACAAATCATTCCATGCCAAACTTGCGCTGTTAGTTATATATGTACGTGGAACATCAGACAAATAGGTCGTTCCATCTTCACTAAAGCGGTTAGCATCCAACATAGCTACCTCCTTGTTGCTCCATCCGTAACAAGAGTTGAGTGAGTTATATATGTCATCGCTCACATGATAATTCAGTGCACCATAAGTAGCAATACTTAAATCAAATCCCTTATACTCGAAACGTGCATTAAGACCAAAGTTTATTTTAGGTAGACCGCTTCCCAGCACCACTCTATCGTCGGTATCTATTCTCCCGTCATCATTTATATCCTTATATAAGCAGTCGCCCACATTGGCTCCTTCCTGAACAGCATGGTTATCAAGGTCTTCTTGAGTACGTGCAATTCCTTCATAAACATAACCATAAAACTGACCTATTTCCTGCCCAACGTAAGTGATGTAATCACCCGTTAAATAATAATCCGTACCAAATCCCAACGAAGTTACCCGGTTCTTTAACGTACTGAGGTTTGCGGACACCTCGTATTTAAAAGGATGATCGTGATTACGATAAGTAGCAGAAAACTCAAAACCTGAATTTTCCATAGAAGCTGCATTCATTGTAACTGTCGTATTTGAAACTCCAGCTTGTTCTGGAACTGGTACAGAATACAACAAATCTGTACTCGTATTCTTATACCACTCAGCCGTAAATTCTAAACGATTGTTGAATAAGGCCAAATCTATACCTGCGTTATACGTTTTCTTCTTTTCCCATGACAAATTGTTATCCACGAAAGTAGAAATAGCAGAGCCTGTTACAGGCGAATTATTGAAACTGTATGTCATGTTATTTCGCGACATAGTAGCCTGATACATGTATTCACCGATATTTTCATTACCCAGTTCACCATAGCTACCACGAACTTTGAACATGTTTACGACCTCAGGGTTGAAAGGGAAGAAACTTTCTTTATCAAAGCGCCAACCTACAGATACAGAAGGGAATGTACCCCAACGAATACCACTAGACAAACGAGAACTAGCATCTCTACGTACTGTAGCAGAGAACAAATATCTGTCATCGTAATTATAGTTTACACGACCAATGTAAGACAAGATAGCATGTTTATACTCATAACTGCTTGAATAGGTATCTGAGCCGTTCTGAAGCTGTAAGAAATAAGGTTCAGTATAGTTTAATCCCCATCCTGTAAGTAAATCTGTATTTTCTTCCTCGTAGGTCTGACCTGCGACAATATTGATATGATGTTTGCCTATTGTCCCATCATAAGTAAGAATGTTCTCAATAAGCGCATCTGAATAGTCACGAGAAGCCTTTTCCAGACGTTCATTACTCTTCGCCAAATACACACGATTACTCTGTATCCAAGAAGGAATCCAAGTAAAATCTTTACAATGAGTCTTACTATAAGACAAATTAATCTTATAGTTTAACTTATGATTTTTACTATCAATGCCAAACATTTTAAGAATATCTACGTCAGCAGATCCTGTACCTACAAAACGATCCACACGTGTATTACGCTGTAGCAGATTATTAATCAGCAATGGATTAGATGCAGAGATATCTCCATGTATGTCATCATAGTATACACCATAGCCATAAGCATCATAATTATAATCACTCGCCGCACCTACTTTATCATCAAGAACCCATGTTGATGAATCGTACGCCTTGATAGTCGGCTGCATAAGTAAGGTACCACGCAAAACATTGGTTACATCGCCATACAATCCTTGAACGTATTCAGAAGCATTGGACAAACTCATATTATCCTGATCGGAATGAGAATAAACAACACTTGTTTGGAACTTCACGAATTTAGTATCCATAGTATTATTGACACGTGCAGTAAAACGTTCATAGTTCGGTCCTGCACCTTCAAGTGTTCCTTTTTGGTTGAAATAATCCAACGATACGTTATAAGTACTACGTGCGCTACCGCCTGAAAGGTTTACGTTATGATTCTGACGAATACCCGTTTTAAATACTTCATCAAACCAGTCGGTATCTGTATCATCCATAAATTTATATCTACCAGTCGTACTGTCAAGACTATATCCTCCCGGCAATGGGGTATTGGAGTTTAAGCAAGCCTGACCAATAAATTGGCTATACTGATCGGCATTCATTACATCATAAATACCTTTAGAAATATTATCAACGCCAAAATATCCATTATAATCTACTTTCAAAGGCTGATCTTTCTTACCACGCTTTGTAGTAATAATTACCACTCCATTAGCTGCACGAGAACCATATATAGCCGCTGCAGAAGCATCTTTCAAAACCTGAATTGTCTCAATATCATTTGAAGAGAAATCACGGATAGAAGTACCCATTGGCACACCATCTATTACATACAGTGGAGAAGTGTCACCAAAAGAGCCTATACCTCGAATACGTACTGTGGGGTCTGCTCCAGGCTGACCATCTGAAGTAACTTGTACACCTGCTACCTTTCCTTCGAGCATGGAAGATATATTAGAATGGGAAACCTGCTTCAAAGCTTCCGTATCAACGACTGCTACAGATCCTGTCAAATCAGACTTCTTTTGCGTTCCATAACCTACCACTACCACTTGTTCAAGCATAAAATCATCACTCTGCAGCTGAATAGGTTCAAGAGTAGACCGGTTGCGAACAGCAACTTCACGTTCCTTATAACCCACATAACTGACCAACAGGACAGCATTACCAGGTACTTCCAGCTGGAAATTTCCATCCAAATCGGTAGTTGTTCCAGTCGAAGTGTTTTTCACCCGAATAGTAGCACCCAATAGGGGCTCACCTTGTTCATCGACTACTTGACCACGAACTTTGATGGCTGGTGATTGTGCTACAGCAGCCATAGCGGAAATAGGATAGACCGCGGTACTCCCCAAAGCACACAAGCCAAGCATTGCGGAAAAAATCAATTGTTTTTTCATTTTTAATGGTATTAAATTTAGATTGTTAAATTAACTGAATTTTATATCTAACAGTATAGATTCACATTGGTCAATTACATCATATTATCGTCCCCATCATTACAACTCCAAAATAAGATTTTACATGACCACGTAAAACAGGAAACTTTATATGCCGCTTATAACCTTAGCAGCAATTTTCTGGTTATGTCTCATAGTATCTAATGTTTTAATAAATAACAAATCGTTTTTATAGTGTTTCAAAAGTAAGAAACCCTATAAAAACATAGGTGGACAAACGGACTTTATAGGTGGATAAATAAAAACGAGAGAGTAAACGGTTGGAATGCAACGAATTCGCACAGTCTTCTTTCCCCTTATAAAAGCGAACTACGACCCAATCAACATTTGCATATTGATAAAAAAGTATGGTCCCTTCCAAATTGCAGAAGATATTTCTGCATCATCCCTCACATGAATGATGCAGAAATAACTATTTATCTACTTAATTTCCTTCCAACATACCACTCGGAGTCACATTAAAATGCTTCGTAAAACAACGTGTAAAGTACTTCGGATCATTGAATCCCACGTCATAAGCAATTTCAGAAATGTTCATCGCACGGCTTACCTTATTCTTCAACAGAAGTTCACGCGCCAGATTCAAACGATAATTACGAATAAACTGACCGGCCGACTGCCCCGTCAAGCTCTGCATTTTTTTATTCAACAAACTCTTACTGATTCCTATAGCCTCAATAAAATCACTAACCTCAAAGTCGGGGTTCTTGTAGTTTTCCTTTACCACCTCCATGGCTTTACTCAAGAACTTCTTATCACCAGAATTTTCTTCTATCTCCAATGAATCCGTATTCATATCAATAGAGATTTTTCGTTGTAGACGTTTTCGATTTTCCAAAATATTCGATATACGGGCTAACAGCATATCTTCATCAAAAGGCTTCAGCAGAAAAGCGTCAGCTCCCATCTTATAACTTTCCAGACGAGCCTCATCCGAGGTTTTGGCCGTTAACATCAAAAATGGGATATGAGAAATGGAAAAATCACTTTTCACCCTACGGGACAGTTCCATTCCGTCCATCACCGGCATCATCAAATCGCTGATGATAAAATCTACATTGCTGGCACGCAATACCGTCAGAGCCTCTTCACCCTGAGAAGCCTCCAGTACATTATAATACTCCACTAAAATGGAACGGATATAATCACGCATATCCTTATTGTCTTCTACTACCAGTACTGTCATTCTTCCATTACGTGGGATATCTACTATCACATCCTCCTTATCAGCTTCTGAATCCAGTTGAACTTTAGACTCACCATATAGAGCTGGCAGAAGGATACGGAAAGAAGCTCCTTTCACCGGATTGTTCTTGGCATAAATTTTTCCATTAAGCAAACCAATCAGCTCCCGACATAGATAAAGACCTATTCCCGTTCCGCTCTGTCCGCTCACAGATTCCTGACTCTGATTGTCCGACTGATAGAACTGTGAAAAAATACGCTCCATATCCTGCTCCGGGATTCCCTTTCCTGTGTCACGTACACTGATAAATAGTTTTTTATCCTTTTCAGGGCCAACCACTCCCACATAAATACCAATACTACCTCCTTTCGGGGTAAATTTCAAAGCATTACTAATCAAATTAGTCATAATCTTACGCATCACATCCTCATCAAACATTAGGAATGGATCAGAAAGATGGAGATACAGCTGAAGAGCAATACCGCGACTGGTAGCATAATCGGCAAAAGGAGGCACCAGTTCACACATAAAAGCCTTCAGATTCCCATAGTTCGTAGCAATCTTGATATGCCCCTCTTCCACTTTCCGGAAATCCATCAACTGATTGACCAAAGAAAGCAGGTACTTGGAGTTCCGCTCCACCAGATGCAACTGTTCAATAACCTGTGGATTATAACTCAGTTTTAAAGCCCGCTCGATGGGTCCTATAATCAAAGTCAGTGGGGTACGGAACTCATGTGTAATGTTGGTAAAGAATGCCAGCTTGTCGATTGTCAGCTCTTCCACTTTCTGCGACATTTCCAGAATCTGATTCTTTTGTGTAGTAATCTTCTCATTCTGGTCTTTCAACAACTTATTTTGTTCAGAAAGTTCCTTCGTCTGATTGGAAAGCAGTTTTTTCTGCTCTTCCAACTCAGAAGTACGTTCTTCTACCATCTGATGCAACAAATCTTGCTGATGTTTCATCACTTTATAACGCCATAATAGCAAACGGTATCCTCCAAACAGCAAAAGGAACAGTACGGAAACCAAGAACCAAGGCGTTTTATAAAAATATGGACAGACTACAATAGACAACTCTTCTGTATGTTCCAGCCAGTGCTTCCCGTCCGGTGCATAACGAAGCTGAAACGTATATTTCCCTGGATAAAGATTTGTATAGGTTGCATTGTTCCGACTAGCTGGTACCGTCATCCACATGTCATCAAATCCCTTCAACCGATAAGAATATTGTGCCTGCGATTCTGACGCATAATCAAGAGCTGAAAACTCAATATAGAGTGATTTATCGCTTTCGTGCATACTAATCTTTCCAGCCTGTGGAAACACCTCCTCACCAAACACCTTGCAATGAGTAAAGGCCAATGGAAAAGTATGCAGATGTTCTACTTCAATCATCGGATGGATCTCCGTCAATCCTTTCTGACTACCAAAGAACAAATGTTCCTTATCAAAAGAAAGGGCACCAGCATTCCAATAGAACTGATTGGAAATCAGCCCATCAATCTGAGTATAATTTTGGAGCAGTTCTTCTTTCACATTAAAGCATGATAACCCATTATCTGTAGATACCCAAATATTACCATACCAATCTTCAAGAATACTACGAACACTGTTACTCACCAGCCCATCATCCTTTGTAAAAGCAGTAAACAAATAATCATCACCTCTTTTTTGTGCCCGATAAAATCCGTTTCCATTGCTACCCAACCACACAGTGCCGTCTTTTGCTTGAAAGATAGAAGTTATACGTTCTTTTTTACCAGAATCCGGCTTATCCAATTTATATACATATTTCTTATATTTCAACTGTCCTTTTCCATAAGCCACAAGATCAATGCGTAAAAGCCCGAAAGGAGAAGATACCCACAGTTCTTTTTCGCGAGTAATACACATGCCCAACGCATTCTGATTAATCACTTCTTTTCTCTCTTGTAAAAGTGGTTCTTCAATGGATCCATCAGCAGGATTATAAACATACAGATTACTCATCGTACCAATCCAAAGCAAATGATTAATAGAATCAAATGCCAGACTTGAAATAAAGGGATCTAGTAAAGGAAGAGGAATATAGCGTTTAGAAACAGAAGGCTTACGGTTAATCCAACCGACTCCACCTCCCCACGTACCCACATACAAACGTTCTTTGTTATCTATCACCAATACACTCACCGTGTTATGTCCCAGACAAGCTGGAGCAGCAGTGGTATAATGTAAAAACTTATCACTCCCTTGCAAACGACAGTTCAGTCCCCCTTCTACCGTCCCCACCCAAAGGGTATGATACTCATCTTCAACGATTGCATTGACAGGATTTCGGGAAAGACTTCCTGGATTATTAATTTGATGAAAATAATTGACTACCGATAAACGAGAAGGAAACATTTTACTCAAGCCTCCTATCTCTGTTCCAATCCAAACCACATTATTCTCATCATCCGCATAAAGCGCATTAATAAAGTTGCATGAAAGACCATGTATATCTAAAGAATCTTCCTCCTGAATCCGGATAAACTCAGAGGAAGAAGCATCAAACACATTTAATCCGAACAATGTGCCAACTATAATTTGACCATCTCGCATGGAAGTGATGTCCGTGACATAATTCTGCGACAATGACGAAAGGTTATGAGGATCATGCATGTAATACCGACTTGTATCAGTAGTCAGATCATAACAATATAAACCATTGTTTGTGCCAATCCACACATTATTTTGACAATGATAAATACAAAATACCGCATCATACGGTGAGATTGTCAATGAAACAGAAACTGGCTGCGGCTCCTGTGCTCTTTCCACCTCTTCATTTATACGGCAAAGCTTTCCTTTATGAAAAAACCATATATATCCATCTATTTCAGCCAATACACAACCACGTTCATGCAAGGGAGTATCTGAAACAAGGATTACCTTTTTAACGGTACCTGTAGAATTAAATATCACTTTGTATATCTGTCCGTGACTACAAATCCACAAGTTTCCGGCCTTGCTGGTCAGCAGGAAACTGGCAGGCTGCTCCATCAATTCCGCCATCTGCTGCGACTGTAAAGATTCTGCCGACAACAGTTGCAGATTTTCTGTAGAAAGCAATTCGATACCGGCTTCTCCCGCCATCCAGATGCGATGAAAAGAATCTTCCGTCAGTTTTTCTACAAAGTTACTTTTCAATACTCTTTTTTCATTGGTTGCATTCGTATGAAAAGTTACAAATTCATGTCCATCATAACGAGCGACTCCTCCCCCGTATGTAGTCACCCACAAATAACCATCGCTCGACTTGATAATATCATCCACAAAATTATATGGCAAACCATCCTTAATCGTAATAGAAGCAAACGAAAAACGACTGGAGGTTTGAACAGCATGAAGTCCTACTGTAGGATGACACAGACAGAATATCAGCCACAGGCAAAAAAGTACACTTCTTTTTCTCATGAGATTTTTTTCACTTTTCAGACAAAGATAATCCGTTTTTATAGTCTTTTTCTGAAAAAAGCGATAAAAATCCACCCGAAAAACAAATGTCCACCTAATAGGAGAATTTGTCCACCCACGACTAAGTAATTGACCCTAATTTAGGCCTAAAATACATAAGGACAGAGATTTTACTATTTTTTCATCAAAGATTTCAGCTTTTTATGTAAGTTTGTATCACATTAAATTAAAAATAAAACCATGAACAAACACTTAGCCTTTATCTCTGCGCTTGCACTCAGCGCGGGTCTCAGCCTGCAAGCGCAAAACACCAATCAGATGGTGATTCAGGCCAACAAGATTGGTGCGGAAATACAACCGACCATGTACGGGCATTTCTTCGAAGACATTAACTATGGAGCCGATGGAGGTCTCTATGCAGAACTGATTAAGAACCGTTCGTTCGAATTTCCACAACACCTGATGGGATGGGACATTTTCGGCAACGTCACCCTCCAAGACGACGGGCCGTTTGAAAAGAACCCACATTACGTACGCCTCGGAGCCCCCAGCCATCCACACAAACGGACCGGTATTGAAAACGAAGGCTTCTTCGGAATCGGTATCAAGGCCAACGAAAAATACCGCTTTACCGTATGGGCAAGAGGGGAAAACCAGAAAATACAGGTGGAACTGATTGACAACGCTTCCATGGGAGAATCGCAGGTCATCACCTCACAAGACGTGAACATCAACTCCAAGGACTGGAAAAAATATGAAGTCATCCTGACACCCACCCAGACACAAGCCAAAGCGCATCTGAGAATCTTCCTGGCTTCTCCGGGCACGGTAGATTTGGAACATGTGTCTTTGTTCCCGGTAGATACCTGGAAAGGACGTGAAAACGGACTGCGGAAAGACCTCGTACAAGCATTGGCCGATACCAAACCAGGCATTTTCCGTTTCCCAGGAGGATGTATCGTGGAAGGAACCGAAATCACCGACCGCTACAACTGGAAAAACTCTGTAGGACCGGTGGAAAACCGTCCGCTCAACAGCAACCGCTGGGAGTATACCTTCCCCTACCGTTTCTTCCCGGACTATTTCCAAAGCTATGGCATGGGATTCTATGAACTATTCCTGCTGGCTGAAGACATGGGGGCCGAACCGCTTCCGGTACTGAACTGCGGACTGGCTTGCCAGTATCAGAACGATGACCCGAAAGCACACGTTCCTGTAGACCAACTGGACAGCTACATTCAGGATGCACTCGACCTGATTGAGTTCGCCAATGGCGACACCAACACCAAATGGGGAAAACTCCGTGCCGACATGGGGCATCCGGCTCCGTTCAACCTGAAATTCATGGCCATCGGAAACGAACAATGGGGACCGGAATATCCGGAACGCCTGAAACACTTTGTAGAAGCATTGCGGAAATCACATCCGGAAATCAAGATCATCGGTTCCTCCGGTCCACAGTCTGAAGGAAAGGATTTCGACTACCTGTGGCCGGAAATGAAGAAACTGAAAGTCGATTTGGTAGACGAACATTTCTACCGTCCCGAAGACTGGTTCCTGAAATCAGGCAACCGCTACGACAACTACGACCGGAAAGGCCCGAAAGTATTTGCCGGAGAATACGCCTGCCACGGAAAAGGCAAGAAATGGAACCACTTCCATGCATCTCTGCTCGAAGCTGCCTTCCTGACTGGAGTAGAAAGAAATGCCGACGTGGTACACATGGCCACCTACGCTCCGCTGCTGGCTCACGTGGAAGGATGGCAGTGGCGTCCAGACTTAATCTGGTTCGACAACTTACGCTCTGTACGCACTTGCAGCTGGTATGTACAGTCACTCTACGGTCACAACAAAGGTACCAACGTAGTACCTCTGACCATGGACAAGAAACCGGTCAGCGGACAAGAGGGTCAGAACGGACTCTTTGCCAGTGCTGTCTGGGATGAACCCACTCAGACTTACATCGTAAAAGTAGCCAACACTTCTGACAAGGCACAACCTCTCACACTGGAATTCAAGGGACTGAAGAAGTCAGTCACTTTAGGCGACGGAAAATGCATTACCCTGCACACGGAAAATCCGGATGCAGAGAATACACTCGACAAGCCGAACCTGATAACACCACAGGAGAGTGCCGTATCCATCGAAGGAAATACACTCAATACCGAAATAGGTGCCATGACATTTGCCGTCTACAAATTCAAGAAAGAAAGCAAATAAGCCATCGGTTGATTGCCAAAAAGGTGCGTCTGGATTGCCCGGACGCACCTTTTTTCGCTTTAATAATACATGCACAACCTATATCCCAAATACAATAAACAAGTACATGCCACCAATAACATGGTCAGTGTCACCTTCAAGGCTTTCTGACGCTCCTTCAAACTAAGTTCCATACCAAGTCCTCCATTTGTTCTGTAACAAAGTTCGGAAAAATATATTACAAAATCATGTAAATAAAGCAACTTTTGTGTGAAAATGCTTTCCAAATTCTACCTATGCTTTTTCTTAATAAATCTTTCAGATAAGCATGATTTTCCAAATTATGTTATAAAACACATCTTTTAGACTCATTCCTTTGCAGATTTCCGGAAAGTCCTTACCTTTGCAACGTGTTTTTCATAGTATTAGATTTAAGGTTAACAAAAGGTTGGAGTTCAGCGGAACTCCTTTTTTATGTCCGTACGTGAACACAAAAAAATTCCGGGCCTGAGCATTCCTTTTGCTCAAGCCCGGAATTTTTATTTCCTATGACAGGCGATTTTTACATCGGTACGATAGTGAATCCCCAACGGTATTCCTTATTGGCTGGAATCAGGTACTGCGGGTCTGGAATAGAACCCCAGCTGTCGAAACCGCCCACACCCATCTGGCGCATATCCAGGCAGACTTCCACAAAATCACGCGGAGTGATGTCGTTGATGTGGGTCTGACGCGGCTTAATGTCTTTCGCCGTACGGATATCGTGTTTCAGCTCTTCCGCATCCCGGTTGTTCCACTGGTAGTCGCGGCTTGTCGCTTCTTCGCCGTCAAAGTCTTCCACGGAGTTGCGGAGAGAATTGAATTCCATCGTTCCGTCGGCATACACAGCCAGTCCCTTGCCGTTTCTCTTTTTCAAAGTCAGCCAGCGGGTATCGGTGTGATGTCCGTTCTCTTGCGGACGTACATACGGATAATACATCTGTTCTGCCGTGCTCCGGTATTCACCCACCAGTGTACCGTTGTTTCGGTCACAGTAATTTTCTTCCGGTCCACGTCCGAAATAAGTCACCTGCTCCATGTCGGCCGGCAAACGGAAACGTACTCCGATACGCGGTACCACCAGTTTGGAACTTTCCTTGCGGCGTGCTTCGTTGCCCGGTGTAAAGGTAGCCATCAGCGTCGCTTCCGAAGCCTCGGTCTGAGCCGCCTGCATTTCGGTAGAAGTGAAAGTATAATCAGCTTTCACCACTCCCGACGGATGGATGCGGTAAGTCGCAATGTAGAGATTGCCTGCAGCCAGCAGGTAGCTCACCTTCAATACGGCATCTTTTCCGTCCAAGGCGAGTGAGGCATCCACTACGTTGAAGTTCTTGCTCGACTGTTTCCAGATTTGCAGACGTTTCGGCATCTGGCTTCCGTAGTCGTTGTCGTTCGGTCCACGCCAGAAATTAGGCTGCAAACCGAATCCGTCGTGGAAGTATTCGGTACCTTTTACCTTATACGAAGTCACCAGCCCGGTTGATTTGTCGAACACAAACGATACGCGTGACGACTGTACTGTCAGCAGGTTGCCGTTTTCACTGCACTGCAAAGCCGGACCTTGCACCGCGAACGAACGGTCGAGTGCCTCTACCGGCAGACGGAACTGTTCATGTGCAATCTCGTAGCCGACCGGAATCAGCGGTTCCGGTTCCAAAGTAGTCACCGAGAAGTTCACGAAATATTCTGTACCTGCCTTCGCCTTCAATCCCCCGACGTTTACCGTCAGTTCTTTCTTGGCCTGAGGAGCCACGTCCAGCGATACTTTTCCACGACGTACCACCTTGTTGTTTTCTTTCACCTCATACGCAATCTGGTATTTCTTCAGGTTGGTGAAATAGAAACGGTTGAGCACATTGAATTTTCCATTCGCCAGGTCTGTAGCCTCAAAAGCCACATTCTGATGCGCATATTTCACTTCACTCATCGCCGGATGAGGATTACGGTCCGGATTCACGATACCGTTGCAGCAGAAGTTACCGTCGCTCGGCATATTGGTACCGAAGTCACCTCCGTAAGCCCAATAGTCTCTTCCGTTCTCATCCTTTACCAAGATACCCTGGTCTACCCAGTCCCAGATATAACCTCCCTGGAGGTTCGGATAGCTGTAAATCGCTTTCCACTGGTCCCACAAGCCTCCGGTAGAGTTACCCATGGCATGCGCATATTCCGACGGCACCACCGGACGGTCACTACCCCGACGGCCGATGCTTTCCAGCCAAGATGCACTAGGATATTGGGGTACGTACATATCTGAGTTCCATTCCCACTGCGCACGTTCGTAGTTCACCGGACGGTCCATCAGTCCCTTGTCAGCCTGTTTCACCCACAAGTACGCCTCATAGAAGTTATATCCGTTACCGGCTTCATTACCCAATGACCAGAACGTCACAGAAGGATAGTTCTTGTTACGTTCAAACATGTTTTCCACACGATACAGATGCGGCTTCAGCCATTCCGGGTTGTTTCCCAACGTACCGCCCTTGCTCAGGCTGTAATACATACCGTGGCTCTCGATGTTGGCCTCATCGTAAATATACAGACCGTATTCATCGCACAGTTCATAGAAACGGCGGTCCTGCGGATAATGGCACAGACGCACCGTGTTGATATTGTTGCGCTTCATCAGCTCCAGGTCCTTGCGCATCAGTTCCTCGCTCACGTAATGACCTGTCAGCGGGTTGTGCTCGTGCATGTTCACCCCTTTCAGTTTCAACGGCTGTCCGTTGATGAACAACACGTGGTAATTCTTGCCATTGGCTGCCTTCTGGTCGATTTCCTTGATTTCGATGCGGCGGAAACCTACGTGATACGGAATAACCTCGGTCACTTTGCCGTTTTCCTTCACCGTCATCAGCAGTTTGTACAGGTTCGGAGCTTCCGAGGTCCACGTCTGTACTTCCGGCAGTTCCTTGCTGAAAGACACTGCGCCTTCTTTTCCCGGCAACACCTCAGAAGCCTGCTCGCCACTGGCCACTACCCTTCCCTTGCTGTCCAGCAGTTCATAGCTTACATTCAGTCCGGCCGTCTGTGTACGGTGGTTCTTCAGTTCCATGTCCAGACGGAAAATACCCTTGGTATAAGAATCATCCAACGTAGAAGTGATGCGGAAATCCTGTACCGAAGCCTTCGGCTGTGAATAAAGGAACACATCGCGTTCGATACCGCTGATACGCCAGAAGTCCTGACATTCCAGATATGACCCCGTGCTCCAACGGAAAATCTTCAAGGTCAGTACGTTGTTTCCGTCCTTCAGGTAATCGTTGATTAAATATTCTGCCGGATTCTTGGAATCCTCGTTATAGCCCACCTCTTTGCCGTTCAGGTACACATAACAGCCCGATTTGGCCCCGGCAATGTGCAGATAAATATCGCGTCCTTTCCATTCAGAAGGTACCGTAATGTCACGGCGGTACACACCTACCGGATTTTTCTCCGGCAACAAGGGAGGCTGCGGATTGCGCGGCTGGAACTCATAACCATGGTTGGTATAAATGGCTGTACCGAAGCCCTGCACTTCCCAGTTGCCCGGCACCTTGATGTCGTGCCATCCGTCGGTACTGGTCTCCGGCGAAGTGATATCGGTCGGAAGGTCCAAATAAGAATCCGTGTAATAAAATTTCCACGTTCCGTTCAACAGCTCATAATAAGGGCTGTTTTCATACTTTCCGGTCAAAGCCTGTGTTTTGTCCGCATAGGTCATAAACGCCGATCTCGGTGCTTCCCGGTTGACTGATACAGTCTGAATATCTTTCCAATAAGGTAAAGATGCATTTTCTGCATACGCCTGCTGAGGAGTTCCACTGATTGTCAGCGCTCCCGTCAGCGTACAGCAAAAAGTCTTCATTGCAAGAGTGAGGTTCCTTTTCATCTGTCCTTTTTAAGGTTAATAAATTTCAGAGCGCAAGTTAGGAAGAATATTTCATATTCAACCTAAAATTCCTCATAAATTTTATTTTCTTCTAAAGGAATACGTTTTACAAGAAAAATGTCCGCCACCGAAATCAATTCAATGACGGACATTCGCTATCTGTTACCTTTTAGCCAATCAATACCATACCACCGGCTTATCGCCCATCAGGAAGGTCAGTTCACCTCCCTTCATGATATCGGCATATTCTATCCAGGCTTTCTTATATTCTTTTCCGTTCAGCAACACACCCTGTATGTAATTGTTCTGCTGGCCCTGGTCGTCGCGCTTGATGACAAACTTGCCTGCCGGTACCGCAATTTCGACCTTCTCGAAATTCGGATAGCCAAAGACAAACTTACCTCCGGCAGGTTCCACCTGATAGAAACCGAAGGAAGAAAGCACATACCAGGCCGACATCTGGCCCACGTCTTCGTTACCCGACAATCCGTCCGGCTGGTCAGTGTACATGGTATGCAGAATTTCTTTCACCCGCTCGGCTGTCTTCCAAGGCTGGCCCACCAAAGTATACAAATAGGTGATATGATGACTCGGTTCGTTGCCATGGGCATACTGGCCAATCAGTCCGCTGATGTCCGGTGACGAAGCCTCACCCAGCTCACCTTCGGCCAGGAAAAGAGAATCCAGTTTGTGGACAAAAGCATCTTTACCACCGAAACAAGCCACGAGTCCCTCTACATCCTGCGGCACCAGCCAAGTGTACTGCCAGGCGTTTCCTTCGCAATAGTCATCGTCTCTGTGTGCCGATGCATACGGGCTGAAAGGCGTACGCCAGGAGCCGTCGCTTAGCTTGCCTCTCATAAAGCCTGTAGAAGCATCAAAATAATTCTTGTACGACTTGCTGCGCTCCAGGAAGTAGGTATAATCCTCCTGCTTGCCCAAACGGCGGGCAGCCTGTGCCACCGCCCAGTCGGCAATAGCGTATTCCATGTCGTAAGCAATGGCTTCCGTCATCTTGTCGGCCGGAATAAATCCGTACTGAATCCGATATTCCATACCGCGTTCAGGCAGCATGGACGACTCTTTCAGTGCCTTGAATGCCAGTTCCGAATCAAATCCCTTGATGTCCTTCAAAATGGCGTCTGCCACTACCGGTACCCCGGGATTTCCCACCATACAGTTCGTTTCACAACCCATCAGGTGCCATACCGGCAACTTGCCTTGCTGCTGATAGATATGCAACATCGTGTTGATGATATCGCTCATCCGCTCCGGCTGAAGGATGGTCATCAAAGGCTGTGCGGCCCGGTAAGTGTCCCAAAGAGAGAAAGTAGTGTAGTTCTTGAACCCTTTCTCGTGGTGCATTTGCTTGTCGGCTCCGTAATAATCGCCATTCACGTCACAAAATTCTGACGGAGCGAACAACGTATGGTACAGGCTGGTATAGAAAATTTTCTTGGACACCGCATCCTGGGTAGATACCTGGACTTTGTTCAACTCCTTGTTCCAAGCTGCTTTGGCATCGGCCACCGTCTTTTCAAAATCCCAGCCACTGAGTTCTGCCTGCATGTTCAACAGAGCCCCCTCTTCTGACGTGGGCGAAAGAGCTACCTTCATGTAAATCGGCTCCGGATTTCCAGCCGGGAAATTCACCCGGGCAAACAGCTGGGCCCCCTGGGCCATATTGCCTTCCTTTACCGAATCGTTGACAATGAAGGCTACACTGTCGAACTTCCGCGAGAACTCGGCCCGGAAGAAAATGCGCTGGTCGTCGGCCCATCCCTTGGAATAACGGTAACCGCTCAACGTGCTGTCGTTGACCACCCGGATGACCGCATCCGTGGTCTTGTCCCAGCAACCTCCGTTCACCATATCGAACACAATGGCCGGACTTTCCTTCTCGGGGAAAGTATATTTATGGAACCCCACCCGCTTGGTGGCCGTCAGTTCCACATCCACATCGTATCTTGACAGATGCGTACGATAGTAACCCGGGGTGACCACTTCTTTTGAACGGTCGGAATATGACCAGAGACCGGTTTCATACGACGTGGTATCGCCGCGCGCATAAGTCACTTCGCCCACCACCGGCATCACGTTGATATCATGCAAATCGCCGATACCCGTACCGCTCAGGTGCGTATGAGGAAAACCGATGACTGTAGAATCCGACTCATGATAACCCGACACCCAGTCCCATGACTGAGGGATGCTGGTCGGCCCCAGCTGTACGAAGCCATAAGGCACATTCGCCCCGAAAAACACATGTCCGTGTCCACCGGTACCGATACGAGGGTCTACAAACTGCGTCAAGTCTTCCATTTCCAACTTTTCCTGCTTGTTTCCACAGGAAGCCAGACACAAAGACAAGACCGGAACAAACAATAATGATTTTTTATCCATGGTTTTAAATTTAATATAATTCAAGGTCTATCATTTCTTTCTCTCGAAAAAGAATAAGGAACATCTTCCCGCGCGATTCCTCTTTTTTCGTTCGGCAAGTTACTCATTTCTATTTGTATTTTAGCACCTTTCATCAAATCTTTATGAGAAAAATAATTGTGTGTATAAGTTTTTCCATTCATTTTCATGTCCTTAATGTAAAAATTCTCCTCATTGTTCAACGGAGCCTCTATCGTTACGTCCTTTCCGTTTTCCAGATGAATAGTCGCTTTCTTAAACAAAGGAGCACCCACCACATATTCATTGCTTCCTGGACATACTGGATAGAATCCTAAAGCTGTAAATACATACCATGCAGAAGTCTGTCCATTGTCCTCGTCACCACAATATCCATCCGGAGTCGGTGTATACATCTTGTTCATCACCTGCCGCAACCAATACTGGGCCTTCCAAGGCTGCTTGGCATAATTATACAGGTAAATCATGTGCTGAATGGGCTGGTTGCCATGGGCGTAATTCCCCATGTTCATCACGGTCATTTCCCGAATCTCGTGGATGACAAAACCGTAATAGCTGTCATCAAACACGGGTGGCACTGAAAATACGGAATCCAGCATTGCCACAAACATCTTTTCTCCTCCCATCAGGTCAATCAGTCCTTGGGGGTCGTGGAACACCGACCAGGTATAATGCCAGCTGTTTCCTTCGGTAAAGGCATCCCCCCATTTGAGCGGAGAGAAAGGCGTCATGAACGTGCCGTCTTTCTTCTTGCCCCGCATCAGCCTGGTTTCCGGGTCAAACAGATTCTTATAGTTCAAAGCCCGCTGGGCAAACAGGTTGATTTCTTCTTCCGGACGCTTCAGTTCTTTGGCCAGCCGGTAGATGCACCAGTCATCATACGCATATTCCAACGTACGGGCCGCATTCTCATGGATTTTCACGTCGCAGGGCACATAACCCAGCCGGTTGTAATATTCATATCCCAGCCGTCCGGTTGAAGAGACCTCCGGATGTACGTTTTGAGTGCCGTGCAGCAATCCTTCGTACAAGGTCTGCAGGTCGTCCACCTTTACATCTTTCATATAAGCATCAACTAACACGGAAGCAGAATTGTTGCCCACCATACATCCGCGGTGTCCGGGGCTGGCCCATTCAGGGAAGAAACCACTCTCTTTGTAAGTATTGACAAGTCCTTCTTGTATCTCTTTATTCACAGAGGGATAAGCCAAGTTCAGCAACGGGAACAAACAGCGGAACGTATCCCAGAAACCGGTATCCGTGTACATATACCCCGGCAGCACCTTCCCGTTGTAGGGACTGTAGTGTATCACCTGCCCACGAGCATCTATCTCATAAAGCTTGCGGGGAAACAGCAGCGAACGATACAGGCAGGAATAGAACGTGCGGTATTGGTCCAGATTCCCTCCGTCCACTTCAATTCGGCCCAGCACCTCATTCCAGGCCGACTTTCCTTTTTCTGCCAGCACCTCCAGACTGTCATCACCCAGCTCCTTCAGGTTTTCCAAGGCTTGCTCCACACTGATAAACGAAGAAGCCACCCGCGCATGTACCTTCTCCCCTTTTCGGGTAGTAAAACCAATAATGGCTCCCGCATGGCTTGCTTCCTGTTCAACCTTATCTACCGAGATACAGCTATCAGCGACCGTAGCCTTGTACGTAAAAGGCTTATCAAATTCTATTACAAAATAGTTTTTGAAGTTATCAGGCACACCACCACTGTTCTTGGTAGAATAACCGATAATGCGATTATTTGCCGCATCAATCTTTACGTATGAGCCCTGATCAAACGCATCAATCACTACATAAGAATGCTCATTTTCAGGGAAAGTGAAGCGGAACATCGCAGCCCGTTCCGTGGGCACCAGCTCTGTAAGCACATCATGCTCGGCCAGATATACCTTATAATAATATGGCTTGGCCTCTTCCCCCTTGTGCGAGAACCAACTGGCACGCTGGTCTTCCTCGAACATCGGCTTTCCGACCACCGGCATGATGGAAAACTGACCGTAGTCGTTGATCCACGGACTGGGCTGGTGCGTCTGCTTGAAGCCCCGGATTTTGGTGGCCGTGTACATATACTGCCATCCGTCTCCCATTTTCCCGGTCTGCGGAGTCCAGAAATTCATTCCCCACGGGCGGGCTATGGCCGGATAGGTGTTTCCGGCAGAAAACTCGTAAGTGGACTGTGTACCCATCAGCGGATTCACATAGTCTGCATAATTGGTGGCCTTACCGTGAAGGGCAAAGCACAGTATCATCATTAACCAAACTAATTTCTTCATTTTAAATCTAACATTTTCAATTAATACCAAATATATCCGGGTTCCTTGCACATTTCCAACTCCAGCGTGGCCCCCGACATAATCTGTTCATGCGTGATGAAACTCTGGTGATAAGGCTTCCCGTCCAGCTTGACCGTACGGATATACCGGTTTTCCTTGCTCAGGTTCTCCGCCTTCACGGTAAAGGTTTTCCCGTTCGAAAGACTTAACTCCATTTTCTTGAATTTCGGCTTGCCTATCTCATACCGACCGGATACCGGATTCACCGGATAAAATCCCATGGCACTGCACACATACCATGCCGACATCTGTCCGCAGTCCTCGTTCCCGCACAATCCTGCCGGAGTATCGAGGTAGAGTTCATCCATAATCTGCGACACATATTGCTGCGTTTTCCAAGGCTGGTTCACCTTGTTGAACAAATAAGCCACATGATGGCTCGGTTCGTTGCCATGCGCATACTGCCCAATCATTCCCGTACTGAAAATAGGCAAGTCTTCCCCCTCCGTCGGATGAAAAGTGAACATGCTGTCCAGTTTCTCGGCAAAACGCTCTTTCCCGCCCACCAGCGCGATAAGTCCGTCGATGTCGTGCTGCACAGACCAGAAATAATGCCACGCATTGCTTTCGCAGATATGCGGGGTGTAGTCCTCTGCCCGGAAATCCGGGATAAAATTCCCTTTGTCATCTTTCGGCTGCATGAACGAAGTGGCCGGGTTATACAGGTTCCGATAATTCTGCGAACGGGCATAGAACGTATCGGCCACGTCCTTATGCCCCATCCTGGCCGCCATCTCCGCAATGCAGAAATCATCGAACGCATATTCCAGCGTCCGCGACAACGACCAATTCTCTGAATTATATTTATCCGTCACATTATAAGGTACATACCCCAGCTGCTTGTAAAGGCCGATGCCCCGGTATTCATCCAGATTGGCCGTATGCACACAAGCCTCCAAGGCCTTTTCCGCATCAAAATCGCCGATACCTTTCAGATAAGCATCCACAATGACCGGCACCGCATGATAACCAATCATCATGTCGGTCTCGCTTCCATAGAAGTTCCACACCGGCAGACGCCCGTTCTGTTCATAAAATGCCAAGAATGACTTAATCATGTCATTGGTTCGTTCCGGCTGGGTATAAGTGAACAGCGGATGCGATGCCCGAAACGTGTCCCACAACGAAAACGTGCTGTAATTGGTCCAGCCGACAGCCTGATGCACCAGTCCGTCCGGTCCGTAATATTGCCCGTCCACATCCGAATAAATGGTAGGCGCCAGCATGCTGTGGTAGAGCGCCGTATAGAAGATGGTCTTATCCTTCCTGTCGTCCGACTGTACCCGGATTTTCGACAGTTCCCTGTTCCATTTCTCCCGGGCCTGCCCACGGTATTTCTCGAAATCATTCTCCGGCGCCTCCGCCTGCAGGTTCTTCGCAGCTCCCTCCATGCTGACACCCGAAAGAGCTGTGGTCACCACCACCTGTTCGCCTTTCCGCGTGGAAAAATCAAAACGCGCCACATAGGCCGTCCCCCTCGTTTGGTCATCGTGCAAGATAGACGTGGTATCCAGTTGTATATTCTCAAAAGGCACCGAGAAACGGGTCTGGAAAAAGACTTTCTGATTCCGGGCCCACCCATCAGAAAAACGGTACCCCCGGATGGTCACAGAATCCACCACCTCCACATAACTGTCTTGCGTGGCGTCCCAGTTCATCGCTTTCTTCAAGTTCAGGATAATGGCCGACTGAGCTTCCGGAAACGTGTAACGCTGGATGCCGCAACGCTCCGTGGCCGTCAGTTCCACATTGATTCCGTAATCTTCCAGAAAGACCTGATAATATCCCGCCGACGCACTCTCTTTCTCGTGCGAGAACTTGGAATGTATGCCCAAAGGAGACGCCGCCTCTACGTAAGGCAAGGTGACAGGCATAAAAGAAATGTCATACAAATCGCCTGCTCCGGTACCCGAAAGGTGTGTATGACTGAATCCGGCAATGGTACTGTCCGGATAATAATACCCTGCAATCCGGTCCCAGCCCGGCAAACCGTTGTCCGGACTCAACTGTACCATGCCGAACGGCAACTGTGCCCCGGGATAGGTATTCCCGGTGAAATCTGTCCCGATAAAGGGATTCACATATTGTGTCAAATCTTCTTCCACAGGAACAACAGGCGTAGAACAAGCCCATGTAAGACTAGCCAAACCAATAAAAGCCCAAAGTGAATTTTTCATGTTATTATAATAGTTAAAAGATACTGCAACCCTGCAGTGAATAAAGTTAAGAAAAATAATGATTAAAAAAGCCGTTTTAGCCATATAATGTATTTAAAACCAACACCAATAGGCTAAAAACGGCTTTCTTCACTCATTTATTAAAGGTCATTATCTGAAGTTGTTCGGCGTATGCCATTTGCCGCTGTCATCCATTGTATCGGCTACATCCCACCAAACGCGATCACCTTGTGTATAATTTGGCTTCAGTGTATTTCGAGCTTCACTATCCGGATAGCTGATACGTTTAATCAACTTGTTGTTGTCAACCTGATTACCTGAGTTATTACCACCCTTCGGAAGCAATGCATAACGCGGATAGTCAGTACGACGTAATTCCGCCCAACCTTCATTTCCGTTCGGGAACACAGCAATCCACTTCTGAGTGATAATCTGTTCCAACTGCCATTCACGGTCTGATTTCCAACTATGCAAAGCAACCAAACCATTTATATAGTTGTCTGCTTTGTTAGTATCAATACCGTAATAATCCATAGAAGCTTTAACCCCAGCTTTATACAAAGCTTGAACAGATGTTCCATCGCTCAAATCAGACCAACGCAAATAAGCTTCTGCCTTCAAGAACAAACTTTCAGCATATCCCATCCATACAATTTCACGTGCATAATTCCACCAAATTTGAGGATTCATTACATCGGAAGTCGTACTACAACGATTCGGTGAGTAGCTAGTAGTATAGCTTTGTCCAAGACTCGGCTCTCCATTACGCACACCTGCAAAGTCTTCATTTGATTCTTCCGGATTAGCAACATTTAGTTTATCAAATTCTGTCGGACGGAACCACAAAATTTCACAACGCGGATCAAGAATACATTGGGCTTCATCCTTATTGAACTTCATGGTTGCATCCTTATCAGAATCCTTTATTTCCCATGTAGACTGATCTGTCGGAAGAACTCCACCTACAAAAGATTGATTCTTGTATGCCCATTCCATCTCTTTGGTAAGCACTACGTTTGCTCCCCAGCCAAACAACAATGCATAGATATTTTCGTTACCGCCTGCAAGATATTGACGTTTAGGGGTCTGCTTCAAATTATCATCATTGCTTTTCATCAAACCAGCAGGATCAGTTAATGCCAATTCAGCCTGTTCTTTTGCTAAATCCGGATCTGCATTAGAAACACGCAAAGCTAAACGCAAACGAAGTGTATTGGCAAAACGACGCCATTTGTCAATATCTCCTCCAAAGCATTTGTCATCCTCGCTCTTGATAGTATATTGCGAACCCGGAATGTTTTCTTTATGCAATGCAGTAATTGCCTGATCCAGAATCGGGAAGATGAAATCTTTGTATACTGACTCCTGTGAACTGTATTCTACATTTTCTTCAGGAGGCATGGCGCCTTTTACATAATATTTAATAGGAATATCACCGTATGTATCTGTCTGCATAGACAATAAATATGCATAATAAATACGAGTTACATAATACAATGTATGGTAATATTCAGAATCACAAAAGTGGCAAGTCTTTATAATCTGAGCATATTCACCAATAGTACGATCATCATAGAAGTGTTTCCAACGACCGCCAGACCATCCATCTGCATAAGAATAGGTAGGAGATGAGGTCACAAAACCACTCACATTATTTCCCCAATATCCGGCATAGATATCATGGGTCAGATTGGTTGTTGTCTGATAATCGTTATATGCACCTTCATAGAGGAAGTTAGCTAATGTAACTCCAATAGCTCCTTCCATACCTTTGATACTTTTCAATGCATTTTCAGACAATTCATAGTCAATGTCAATGCCGTCCGGAGAAACATTTTCTACTGTCGGGTCATAAATAGGAGCATACGGGTCGGTATTTAACTCCTCAAAATCGTGACAGCCTGCCAGGGCTAACAGAGAGCACATGGCAACAGATTTATATATATTGAACTTCATAAATTACTATTTTATTTTAAGATTAGAAACCTAAACTAACTGATAAACCAAATGTACGAGTATATGGCAAAGCCGCATAGTCGATAGCTTGAGAAAACATCGTTGTATCGTAACCACCTTCAGGACTTGTACCCGGAGTGTGTTTCAACAGATAACACAAGTTACGTGCTACGAATGAAACGTTCAATGCAGTCAACGGAGTTTTCTTCAGCAATTTTGACGGGAATGAGTAACCCAATGACAATTCTTTCAATTTAATGAATGAAGCATCATACAAGAATTCTTCAGGCAACAATGAACCATAATACTGAGAAGCAGAAATCTTAGTAGTATTAGGCGTACCATCTTCATAAACACCCGGGAATACCATCATATATCCATCTTCCTCTCCACGGTTAGCAGTACGTGCTGCCAAGCCACTACCTGTGGCAACCATTTCTGAATAAGAGAAGATATCACCACCAAACTTCATATCAAACATGGCAGACAATGTAACGCCTTTATACGTGAAAGTAGGAGACACAGACATTGTAAGTTTCGGCTGAATGTTTCCAATCGGGTTAGCCACACGATCGCTTTCCTCAGTAGTGGTCAACGGCAAGCCGTTTTCTTTATTAATCAAGATATTACCGTTTTCATCACGTTTATAAAGTGTTCCTGCATAAATTTCACCTAATTTTTCACCTTCACGTGCACCTACTTTAATCGGGAAATTTCCATCACCATTAAAGAACATATAACTTACTCCCTGATTTGGAGCCAGCTCCTTCACCATAGATACGTTATGAGCCATATTTACATTCAAATCGAACGTAAAGTCTTTTGTATCCACGATAGTAGAATACAACATCAATTCAACACCCTGATTTGAAATCAAACCGGCATTTACCCATTGACCACCTGACCATGGAGCAGCAGCAGGTACTTTCATAATCTGGTTTTTAGTCTTGCTATAATAATAAGTGAAGTCGAAGCCCAAACGATTGTTCAAGAATTTCATATCCAGACCCACTTCATAAGAAGTAGCGATTTCCGGCTTCAGCTGGTCGTTCATCTTCACATTGTCTTTACTTGGAGTCAGCACACCTTTATCATATTTGAATGAATAAGTGTTATACAACTGATACGGGTCAGTATCCTTACCTACCTGAGCAGCAGACAAACGCAATTTAGCAAATGTCATCCAGTCTGGTAATGTTTTATCCAAAGAGCGGACGAAGTCAGAGATTACAAAGCTCAAGTTGGCAGACGGATAGAAGAATGAATTATTCTGCTTAGGCAATGTAGAAGACCAGTCATTACGTGCAGTCAAATCCAAAGACAAATATTCTTTCCAAGCCAACTGTGCAGAACCAAATACTGAGTTCATGGCACGTTTGTAACCATCTTCATTTACTGAGTTAATCTGGTTAGCTGCATTCAACATCCAGGAACTCTTATCAACCATGTTACCTACAGCAGCACCCAATGTTTCATAACGCTGGTACATGAAGTTTGAACCCACATTGAAACCTAAACGGAAGTTATCAGTAATTTGCTTGTCACCTATCAACATGAATTCCGCATTTGATTCGAAGAAGTTTTCTTCACTGCGATTCATTTCATCATTAGTGATAGCTGATACTGAAGTTTCATTATTGATACCATCACCGGCATTCGTACTTTCAATACGAGTACGATAATAATCGAACGCATATTTAGCAGAGAAATGCAACCAGTCGGTAAAATTAATCTTTGCATTATAATAACCAAATGCACGCCAGCGTTCATCTGAGTTATGACGCTGATTCAATACGTAATATGGATTACGTACACCTGCAGTCGGACCATTCCAGTTTACATGTACATGATCTTCATCTGAATACCGTTTCAGATCATCCAGACGGATGTTATTAGGAATACCCATCAGCTGATTAATAGCACCGTAGTTACCATATTCTGGACGGTCAGTAGCTTTTGTACGAGACAATGAAATTTTACCATCCATTGAAAGATACTTGTTAAGTTCCGTACCGGCATTTAAGTCAATATTCGTACGACTCAGTTCTTCGTTCGGGAACACACCTTTATTACTTGACTGGCCAAATGAGGCACGGTAATGAGAAGTTTCTGTACCGTTCTGAATAGAAACATTGTGAGTCTGAGAGAAACCAGTTTCAAAGTAATCTTTCAACTTATCGCCGTAAGCCAAATACGGATAAGTTTCACCGTTCCATGCTTCTTTCATACTTCCATCCAAAACAGGTCCCCAGCTTGAACCATCCTCATTCGAATAGATCGCTCCTACAGGACCGTCTTCAGGATTTGTATTGATATGTCCCTGACCATAACGTCTTTGCATGTCAAGTGTTTCTGCCACATTTGACCAAGTAAAGTTACCATTATAGCGAACACCGAAACCTTCTTTTTTAGAACCTTTCTTCGTAGTAACCAAGATGACACCGTTACCTGCACGGCTACCATAAAGAGCTGCCGCATTCGGGCCTTTCAGCACAGAAATGCTTTCAATATCATCCGGATTAATATCCAATGAAGCGCCACCACGGTCTACACCACCATAGAAAGAAGCGTCAGAAGTACTATTGTCGCTAAATGGTACACCATCCACAATCCACAACGGTTGGTTATTGTCGCTCAGTGAAGAGTTACCACGAATAGTAATCTTGGTAGAACCACCCAAACCTGTAGATGAAGTATTCATTGACAAACCGGCCACCTTACCCTGCAAAGCACTGGTCACAGAAGGATCACCTGTTTTGTTCAATTCATCACTCTTCAGTTCCTGTACAGCGTATCCCAGCATTTTTTTCTCACGTTTGATACCCAAAGCAGTAACTACGACTTCATCCAATACCTCTGTATCTTCGTGCATGGTCAGGTCAATCACCTCTTTGCCTTCTACCTTTATTTCTACACTCTTATAGCCGATATAAGAGAACTGAAGCACTGCATTTCCAGGTACGCTCACAGTATAATTTCCATCATAATCGGTAATGCTACCATTGGTAGTTCCTTTTTCCATAATAGTCACACCAATCAGTGGTTCACCTGTCGCATCTACTATACGTCCGGTAATCGTCTTCTTTGCAGCATTCTGTGTAGGCGACTTCTTAACTGTGGAATTATCCATAGACAGATAAACGACTTTATCGTCTATTTTATAAGAAATATTTTTTCCACTCAAAGCCTTACTCAATACTTCCTGCAAAGAAGAATCAGTGACATTCAAAGATTCAAGTTGAACAGAAGCAAGCTTATCGTCATAAAAGAACTGATAATCCGACTGAGCCTGGATCTCTTTAATCACACTTCCCAAACTGGGATTAGACAGTGAAAGATTAAACTGCGCCGAGACCAATTGAAATGGAGCTGCCGACAAGCCTAGAAAAACCAATGTCCTGAGATACTTTCCCGAACATAAGGATTGCATTTTCCCTTCTAAAAATAAATTCTTTTTAAGGTTAAACATAATCTTGTTATTTTAAATTATTACTACAATTTCCGATAGTACATATATAACAGCCATCTTATATAAAACACTTACTCAAATTCATTATTTTTTTTCAGGGAACAAAAAAATCGGCAAACACCTCATAAAAGTGGGTTTGCCGAGTCGGATTTTACTCCATGGGTTCAATCAAAACCTTATCACTCTCTATCTTGTATCTTATCGGAATGCTATTTTGCAAGGTCTTCATCACATCCTCAAGTTTTTCTTTTTTCTCTATCATACCCGAATAGGTATGTTCCAAATCAATATCCTTACGCACTTCAATCTTGACATGATATAAATCCTCCAGCACTTTTGCGATATCCTGAATAGTTGCATTCTGGAACGGAACCATGTTGTTCCGCCAAATACCATCCATAAGAGAGTTGGTTTCTTTTACCACCATCTTATGGTTGTTCTTTTCTACAATGGCTTTCTGACCAGGAAGCAAAACAATTTTTGAATCATCATTAGCAGATTCTACAAGCACTTCTCCTTCTATAAGTGAAGTCTCTGCCACGGTATCCTTGTCATAGCTCCTCATATTAAAAATCGTACCATGCACTACCACGGTCATCAATTTACTCTCTACCGTAAACTTATGCTTACCTGTCTGCCGAGCTACTTCAAAATAGGCTTCCCCATTCAGTCTGACTTTCCGGTTGTCATTTGTAAAAGTTTCCGGATACTCAAACATACTTCCTTTATTCAACCAAACCTTAGTTCCATCTGCCAGTTCAATCTTTCTTATCTTATTGTCCGCGTAAACTCTTATCATGTCTTCACTTGTCAACCCTTTAAAAGAAAGCCATCCTATAAGTACCAGAACAAGCACTGCCGCCGCATATCGGGTCCACAAAAAGAGATGCTTAACCTGATTTTTCTTCTTCTCCGAAACTACAGGTATCTCAGCAGGCTGTACAACGGACTTCAGCCGTCGCATTGCAGCGTTTATCTTATCTTCTTCATCGTATTTCCACTTTCCCAGATGATATAGCTCTTCTATGGAAAACAAATACTTTTTGTTGTCGGGAGAAGCACTGATATATTCATTCAGCGCCTTCATATCTTCAGCTGTTGCAATTCCCTGAAGATACCTCCATATAATATCGTCACTAATGTTATTCATATATACCTAAAAAACAAATTAATAATAAAAGCAGATGACTGAGCTTTACACGCAGTATCTTCAATGCCTTATACATATGGGCTTCTACCGTTCTCAGGGAAATACCAAGTATGTCGGCAATTTCCTTATTCTTCATCTCGTAGAGATAGCTCATCTTAAATACTTTTCGGCTCTGATCCGGCAAATCATTGATGGCAGACAGAATTTCTTTTTTCATCTCCAGATTTTCCATTCGTGCCATTACCTCAGAATTTTCATAATTGTAATAGGCCATTTTCTGAGCAAAAAATTCTTTTTCCTCCGATGTGTAACTATCTACAACTGACTTATGCTTTAGAAAATTAATAGACCTTGTATAAACAGACCTATATAAGAATGACTTGATGTGGTCATCAAAATCAATCTTACTTTTATTGTTCCACAATTCTACAAATACATCCTGAACAATATCTTCCGCATCATCCTCACCTACCAGACGGGCTGCATAAAACAGCAACGCAGAATAATGCTGTTTAAACAAGTCATAATATATTGTTTCAAAATTGTTTACAGACATGAGTGATCAGATTTGGTATTTATCACAAAGATAAATTTTAAAATCTATTTCAACAACTTTTATGTAAAGTCATCCACTAATATCTGTTTTTATACTATGATGCCGACAATTCTATCAAAGATCTACTTTTATTTTCCTGAAAACAATCTTCTACCTATAATTCCTTTATACTGATGGCTACTCCACCACTGGGTGCCAGCTTTTGTCTGAGTTTAGTCTTATGACTTACTTTCCGCGTTTCTATCACATATTCCTTCGGATTTGTCCGCCAGTCGGCTTTCTTTCCATCTGCATAGATAACGGCCTGATATTTCTTGCCTTTCGGCAGGAAGCTGAAGTCGATAAGGGCTTCACGGCTGTTTTCATCCGTAATACCTCCTACATACCATTCATTTTTCCCTTTGACCTTACGGGCAATCGTAATGTAATCTCCCGGTTCTGCCTCTAATATATAGGTATAATCCCAGTCAACTGCCACGTCCTTAATAAACTGAAACGCATCCGGATATTTCTCATAATTCTGATACAAATCGGCTGCCATCTGAAGCGGACTGTACATCGTGACATACAAAGCTAATTGTTTTACTAATGTAGTACCCAGCTTTGCCTTGTTACTGCCATACACTGACAAGTCTCCCTCAAAAATACCCGGGGTGTAATCCATCGGTCCTCCCATCAGACGGGTAAACGGAAGTATGGTCTGGTGGTCCGGACGAATGCCGTTGAACGATTCAAACTCTGTTCCTCTTGCCGACTCCTGTGCAATCCAGTTAGGATAAGTACGGCATAAGCCGGTCGGACGAACCGCTTCGTGCGAATTGATCATAATCTTATACTGAGCTGCCTTTTCTGCCACACGGTTGTAATGGTTCACCATCCACTGTCCGTCATGATGTTCACTACGTGGAATAATCGGTCCCACATATCCGGTTTTCACCGCATCGTATCCGTTATCTTTCATAAAACGGAACGCATCATCCATCTGACGCTCATAATCAGCCACGGACGAGGTTGTTTCATGGTGCATGATAATCTTTACTCCTTTGGAAGCCGCATACGCCTGTAACTCCTTCACATCAAAATCTGGATAAGGAGTAGTAAAGCTATAGATAAATTCTTTGGCATACGCATAGTTATCTTCCCATCCTTCATTCCATCCCTCTACCAATACGGCATCAAATCCGTTTTTGGCGGCAAAGTCAATGTATTCTTTCACATGAGCTGTATTGGCTCCATGATGCCCGTTAGGTTTCAGTTGTTTGTAATCAGTCTGTCCGATCACGACATCCTGCGTGTCAGTATAGGCCCATGTAGAACCTCCGCCCGTGAAATATTCCCACCATACACCGACGTATTTAGTAGGCTTTATCCAGGAAGTATCCTCTATCTTACAAGGCTCATTCAAATTCAGAATCAAGTTGGAAGCCAGTATATCGCGGGCATCGTCGCTCACAATAATCGTACGCCACGGAGTTACACTTCCAGTCTGAATGTATCCCTTGTTTCCATTCTTATCGGGCGTCAAGTGTGCACTCATAAGATAAGTTTCTGCATCCAGGTTCAAATGCATGGCCGGATAGTTTACCAGTGCAGCTTCATGAATATTAATATACAGTCCGTTGTCAGACTTCATCATCAGCGGAGTCTGTACAGCCAGATTCGGAGTCGGTGATTTACAAGCCAAAGACTCATTGCGGGCCTCATCAATTAAAAGAGGTACTTCCGAAAGGCGGGAAGTAGTTATCTGAAACTCATTGGTATCGTAGTCAGCCGGAATCCAGAAAGCTTTATGATTGCCAGCCAGCTGGAATTCTGTCAATTCTTCTTTTAGGGTGAAATGACGCAAATTACTTTGCACAGGGAATTCATAGCGGAAACCCAGTCCGTCATTAAACAACCGGAAACGGATATTCAGAAGTCTGCCAGATTTTTCTTGTTTCAATGCTACCCACAACTCTTTGTGATGGTCCCTGATCTCACTGTTCTGTCCCCACACTGTTTTCCAAACCGTATCGCAACTATCTATCTTTGTTTCTACTACGCTGAAATTACGGTCAAATGGAATCGAAGGACTTATCTGAAAGCCCATTTTGCTTTCTTTTATCACTTCTTTTTCTCTGTATATCAACGAATAGACTGGTTTGCCTTCGTCTGATAGATGAAACTGCATCTTGAAATTTCCGTCGGGCGAGGTCAATGTCTGTGCATTCACCGTTACAGATGCCGCCAGCAACCCAAGCCATACAAAAATCGTTCTCATCGCTGTATGTTTTTATGTTAGTTGTATTTATCCTAAGTATTATTATAACAATCACACAAGCAAAAACACTTACTGTGTCATTATAAAATTTGACTTTTTCTGCTACACATTACAACATCACACAGCAATATTTCGAAATCCTGCTGACATCAAGTCAACAATGTTCTTTTATATTCTATGTTTCTCGGGGCAAAAACCTAGATTTCTCATCAGAAAAACGAAGGTTTCTGCCCCGAGAAACATAAGGTTCACAAACGGGAGACATACAATCCATGCCCGCATTATAAAAAGGACCTCAGACCATTTTTATTTTAACGTTACCGGCATCTGGCATGATTAATTCTTCAGTCAATAGACATATAGCTGGTCCAATACTACAACTGTATAGTAATTCGATGTTTTTAATTACCTCGTAAAGGAAACTTCAAACAAAGTATTGCCTGATTCAACAAGACATTCTGTTTCCCCTCTTCACTACGGTCATAAGTACGATAAGACAGAGGAAGCGACTGCGCCTCATCCAAAGAAACTAGCACGCGCAACTCGTTTCCCACTACCGGATGTGCCGGAAGAAGATGAAATTCCACTTTTCTACCGAGTCTGCCGGACACCCGCCAAAGTGAAACACCACTGAGGAGTCTTTTGAAATACCAGCTGCCATACCTTCGTACTCCAATCCCTCGCACGGCAACAGATTATCTTCCATAGCCTCCAGGCCATTCCATTTAAAAAGATAGGAGCGAGTGGATTTCAAAAAATCGGTGGCCAAACTTCTCGGAATCCGTTGATATACGGACAAATTACGGGGTTTATAATCCATAAAACCTTGCCATTTCCCCCTGATTATACCTATGTATCAGCGATACAATACTGTCGAACGCCTGTTCACTCAATTGCCAGTCAGCCTTTCCATGGCGGGCCAACTGTGCATACAAACATTTCTTGTTCATCTGTGAAGCTCCCTAAACAAAATACTGTACCAAATGAAAATAAGCAGTACGCTTTGTTTCAGGCATTCTTCTGCTTCATACCTCCGCACGGTCTTCGAGAGCCTGATAAATCGATAATCGCTTTCGGATTTCTCTCTCACTCCAAGGAAGGTCAGTAACGATTTTGTATTTCGGGTCTTTCTCTTCGGTTCTTGTATGCCCCATAAACTCCGGTTTACGAATGTATGACAACCGGTAATGCTCCTGCAACAAGGGTAACAGAGCAGAAGCCGAAACAAATCCAAACTCCCGGGACAGAAAATGAGAAAGATGTCCGGAAACTCTAGTCTGCTGCACCCAACCGATATTCCATGCCATATCCATAAATAACTCTGTCTGATACTCTGCCAGCTTTATATCCCCCACATTCAGAATCCACATCTGGCGGATACCTTTTTCGTATGCCTGCTTCATCTGCTGATAAAGCAAGTAAGGACTCGCTGTAGAAAGCCATAGGTAATCGTGCGGACGCCCCCAATAAGACACATGATAGTAAATGCCATTCCCTCCGGAGCGAGCAGCCTCTTCTGCGGTAGGGAATACGTGCATGCGTTTTCGGTCCTATCTGTCCTTTCCGCTCGGAAGGTTCATAATGTTTCCAACTCCAGAGAGTCAGTCCCCAGTCTTCATCATTAATAAATATTCCCTGATAAGCTACCTGAGGATAATCCAGTTTCCGGAAACCTGTAGGCAAACGAAATCCCTCTTTTTTTCGGGTACCGCATCAGCCCACCATTCCCATGGGGAAACTCCCATCATACGAGAAAGTTCAAGTACTCCATAAGCCGTTCCACGCTTATCACTTCCTGCCACAACCAGTCTTCCGTCAGGAAGCACATTCAATAAAAAAACCTCTTTATGCTCGTCGAGCTGAGCTACATCCAGCAGGCGAGTATCAGCTAACGCTTGCAACACGGAGCTTTCTCCCCATGTACCGATATAAATGTTTCCTGCATTCTCCGAACGAGATATTTCTCCAAAAAGTACCGACCGGCAATCACGTTTCAACAAATCAAGCGCAATTTTCATCACCGGAACTTCTGTAGTATCACACACCACCTTCATATTTTGCCCCGATTTCCAGACAAAGTCTTGTGCAGCCCAACCAATATGACAAGAGATACAAATCAATAAAACAACAGCTAACTTTCTTTTCATACGTATTTTCATAAATGATTTGTCTACAAAAAACATATTTCTTACATCTATTCCATATACCCATTGTGCTTTTACATGGAAATTTGTATAAAAGATTTGAATGGAAGTCATATATTTCTTAATACATGTTATAAAACACGTTTTCTGCTTGCAAATCTCTCCAAAAGCCTTACCTTTGCACTGTGTTTTTCATAGTATTAGATTTAAGGTTAACAAAGGTTGGAGTTCAGCGGAACTCCTTTTTTTATGTCCATACCCCACCACATCCTTTTTCTTACCATGCCAATCACCTTCCGATAAACAATTTCCACCACTAAATCACAAGAAGAAAGAGTTTGCAAACCGAAGAAAAGCGTAACTTTGTCGCCCTATGGAAGAAAACAACAGAGTCTTATTGGGAATGAGCGGCGGTACCGACAGTTCGGTGGCAGCGTTGCTCTTGCAGGACGCCGGATATGAAGTGACCGGCATCACTTTTCGTTTTTATGAGAAAGACGGCAACACGGAATACCTGGACGACGCACGGGAGTTGTGCCGCTCACTGGGCATTCCTCATCTGGTGTACGATGCCCGCACCGTGTTTCAGGAGAAAATCATCCGGTATTTCATTCAGGAATACATGGCCGGACGCACCCCGGTGCCTTGTACCTTGTGCAACAACTACCTGAAATGGCCGTTGCTGGCGCAGGTGGCCGACGAACGAGGCATTTACCATCTGGCTACAGGACATTATGTCAACAAACGGTATACCGACGGCTACTGGCACATCACCTGTGGGAAAGATACCGACAAGGACCAGTCTTTTTTCCTGTGGGGGCTTCCCCAATCCATACTGGAACGGATGTGTCTGCCCATGGGCGGACTGACCAAAACCCAGGTACGCGAAATAGCTGCCGCACGCGGATTCCTGAAAGCGGCTACCAAGCGCGACAGCCTGGGCGTGTGTTTCTGCCCGATGGATTACCGCAGCTTCCTAAAAGCTCATGTACCGGAAGGAGAAATTGTACCCGGAAATTTTTATGACGAACAAGGACATTGCCTGGGGAAACACGAGGGATATCCCTTCTACACCATCGGACAACGGAGGGGGCTGGGCATTCACCTGAACAAAGCGCTCTTTGTAAAAGATATTATCCCCACGGAAAATAAAGTCATCCTCAGTGACCGTCTGCAGGCACTGGAGAAAAATGAGATGTTTCTCACGCACTGGAACCTGATTCATCCCGAAGCCCTGCTTGGACACGATGACGTCATCGTCAAGATACGCTACCGGAAACAGGCCAACCGGTGTACCGTCACCCTGCTGGAAGACGGACGACTGCACATCCAGCTGCATGAGCCGCTGGCTTCCATTGCCAGCGGACAGGCAGCGGCATTCTATCGGGGAGATACCGTATGGGGAGGAGGAATCATCGAGTAATCAGCAATCCTTCTCCCTGCATTTTCCAAAGAAGTAGTCGGTCAGGAAACGGGCATGCTTCTTGACCAGTTCCCGACCCTGTTCTTCGCCTTGCAGGCTGTTCAGACCGGCATCCTGCAACATGCCGGCATCTTGCAGGGCACAGCTCAAGTCATACGGAATCACCTCCGGATTCAAGAGGAACAAAATGGCCTTCTTCTGTGCCTCCTTCGAATCATAAAACTTGTTCTCCGGTGAAGAGATGCATTCACACAAACGCATCTGGATATGGACACCGGTATGCGAAGAAACCATCAGCACCAGTCCGTGCTGTGCATCCATCTTCGGCATCTTTATCCCTTCTTTTTCCTTGTACTCCATTTTCCGGAAAAGGAAATCCCGCACTTCTTCCTCCGACTGGCAGAACACGAACTGCTTCCCGCCAGATGCTTTCATAAAGGCATCGTAGGTTTGCCGGATATCTTCACGTTTAGCAGCCTGTCGGGCCAACTCTTCTTTCATCTTTTCCTCATAGTCTGACACCACCAGCGTACCGTCCTGCCACCAGGTACCTCCATATTGTACCCATCGGCTCTGCAATACCGTCATGCCTTCCTTCCGGCCTTTCAAAGAGTCCATATTCACAGAGTCCTTACGGACAGACAACTGTACCTCTTCTTCTCCCGACAAATCTTTCACAAACAACGAAGTCTCGTCTTCGCCCTCATAAAGATACATTCCTTGAGGGACGACTTTGACTTCTGCCCACTGGGCAGCTTCCGGGTGAGTCTTCCCTACCAACGCCAGCCATTCTACGGAGGTCAGTGAAAGCAGGTTCTTCCTTCCTTCGAACAGAATGTTCTGCTTCACATCGTACGACAGGAGACTTGGATTCACATTCCCCATACGGACGGCCGCCTCCACCGCATGCTGGTACTCGCTCCGGTTTTCAAACCCTACATAGCTGCAGAAGTGGAACCACTCCAAGATGCTGCGATAACGCATGTAATCATTTTCGCCAAAAGGCTCTCCATACAGCATGTCATGCAAGCGGGTGTTCTCCGGGGCCACCTCATATTCGTCCGACAGATAATCGTAGAGCTGATAAGCCAGATCCTCAAATACCGGGTTCTCGGGATTCAGCACACCGCCTGCCTGCTTTTCCAAAGACTGGAAATAATGCCACAACAAAAACCGCAGGTCTTCCGGATTCACTTCTCCCGGATAATATTCTTTCTCTTCTTCCGGCGTCATGAAAGGCACAGGCTGACCGTACCGCTTGCGACATTCGCCGGTAAACGCTTCCCAGATACCTGTCTGTGTGATGAGGTCCTGAAACCAGAGGGTCAAATAAATGGCAATGCCATGAAGGCTGTGTTCCGAATACCGTTCGCCGACCGCAGTCTTCAAGAAATCAGCAAGACGGTTGGCTACATTCACATAATATGTATCTATTTCATCCTGACGTCCGTAGGGCTGAAACGACATCCACTCTTTTACATATATCTTCTTCATATTAGATTTGGATTTAAAATTCTGTGGTGCAAAAGTAAAATAATTACGAGAGTAAACAAATCATCCCGGCAGAACTTATTTGCTATCCACACGTTATCCACAAGCTGTGAATAACAATAACTCACTGATATACAAGATTTGTAAAAGACAAGCTGAATAATATTCACAAGGATTTCAACAAGTAATTAACCAACCTGTTCATATCCTATACTCACAAAAAAATCCTGTCCGCACATTTCAGAAACGCGGACAGGATTTCCTCTTATTGATTCTTCAAATTATTCTTTCCGTTTCGCCTTCAGTTCTTCTGCCGGCACCATACGGTACAGACGGTCACTGGGACGGATACGGTCGGGTACCTTGAACGATACATGCACTCCTTTCTTCACCACATCCACCGGTTTCAAATCTACACGTGCCTCCTCCAGTGTGACATACATGGCACCGGTAGTCGGACCGGTAATCAGGAGTTTGTCGCCTACCTTGATTTCAGCCGCCTCAATCAGGAACTCAGCCACTCCGATATTGGAGAAATACTTGATGCCGCGTCCGGCATATACCTTGCGCTCCGTAGCCTCCGAACCATAGTTCTTGCTCCATTCTCCCAGACGTTGTCCCAGGTAATATCCGTTCCAGAAACCACGGTTGAACACCGTTTTCAGACGTGTATCCCAGTCGGCCACTTTCTCGTCGGAGAACGTTCCGTCGAGATACGACTGGATGGCTTCCTTGTAACATTCCACCACGGTACGCACATACTCAGGACCACGGGCACGGCCTTCAATCTTGAACACCCGGACACCGGCTTCAATCATCTCGTCCATGAAATGAATGGTCTTCAAATCTTTCGGCGACATGATGTACTGGTTGTCCACTTCCAGCTCGATATCACTTTCCTTGTCTTTCACGATGTAAGCCCGGCGGCATACCTGCATGCAGGCACCTCGGTTGGCCGATGCATTCTGTTCGTTCAGGCTCAGATAGCATTTTCCGGAAACCGCCATGCACAAGGCACCGTGACAGAACATTTCGATACGTACCAGCTCACCCATCGGGCCCTTGATTTGCTGCTCCTGAATGGCATCGTATATCTTGCGCACCTGCTTGAGGTTCAACTCGCGGGCCAGCACCACCACGTCGGCAAAGCGGGAATAGAACTTCAGCGCCTCCGCGTTGCTGATGTTCAGCTGGGTAGAAAGATGCACCTCCTGTCCCACTTCGTTACAGTAAGCCATCACGGCCACATCGGCGGCAATGACGGCACTGATGCCAGCTTCCTTGGCTACATCCACAATCTTACGCATCAGTTCAATGTCTTCATCGTAGATGATGGTATTGATGGTCAGGTAACTCTTCACCCCGTGTTCCTCGCACACCTTGGCGATTTCACGCAAGTCTTCTATGGTAAAAGTGCTCGCCGAGCGCGCACGCATGTTCAAACTCTCAATGCCGAAATAGATGGAATCGGCTCCGGCATGAAGGGCAGCTGCCAACGACTCACGCGAGCCAACAGGTGCCATGATTTCAAAGTCTTTGATTGTATAACTCATGTCCACTATTATGATATTACCGCGCAAAGGTAGCGTTTTTTCGGGATATAATAAAATTTCACTACCTTTGCGCGACAATATCAAGCCAATGAAAATTAGGAACATAGATTTAGGAGAAAAGCCAGTGTTGCTGGCCCCGATGGAAGATGTTACCGACCCTGCTTTCCGCCTGATGTGCAAGCAGTTCGGTGCCGACATGGTGTACACGGAGTTCGTGTCGAGCGATGCGTTGATCCGTTCGGTGGGAAAAACAATGCTAAAGCTGAACATCAGCGAGAAGGAACGCCCGGTGGCCATCCAGATTTACGGGAAAGATACCGATACGATGGTGGAAGCGGCCCGCATCGTGGAACAGGCACAACCTGATATTCTGGACCTGAACTTCGGATGTCCGGTGAAACGAGTGGCCGGTAAGGGAGCCGGTTCAGGACTGTTGCAAAACGTACCCAAGATGCTGGAAATCACCCGTGCCGTGGTCGATGCCGTCAAGATTCCGGTCACGGTAAAAACCCGTCTGGGATGGGATGCGGAACACAAAATCATCGTGGAACTGGCGGAACAGTTGCAGGATTGCGGCATTGAGGCCCTGACCATCCACGGGCGTACCCGTGCCCAGATGTACACCGGCGAGGCGGACTGGACCCTTATCGGAGAAGTCAAGAAGAATCCGAGAATGCACATCCCTATCATCGGCAACGGTGACATCACCACCCCTCAACGTGCCAAAGAATGTTTCGAGCGCTACGGCGTGGATGCCATCATGATTGGACGGGCCAGTTTCGGACGTCCCTGGATTTTCAAGGAAGTAAAGCATTATCTGGAGACAGGAGAAGAACTTCCGCCCCTTTCCTTCAAATGGCGAATGGATGTCTTACGGCAGGAAGTGCTCGACAGCGTGAACCTGCTGGATGAACGCAGAGGTATTCTGCACGTGCGCCGTCACCTGGCTGCCTCCCCGCTGTTCAAAGGGATTCCCAACTTCAAGGACACCCGCATCGCCATGCTGCGTGCAGAGACACTCCAGGAGTTGAATACCATCCTAGATCACATTGAAAATACATTCGGTAAGGAATAAGACTCCTTACCGACTTTCTCCTTAATACATGATGCGCTTGAAAACGGGCGAGATAAACCACCGCTTGTACATCAGCGTAGCCAGCTGGTACACGAAGAACGCGGTAATCAATCCCACGAGGGAATCAATCAGATAGTGCGCCTGAATGTAGACCGTGGCACAGCACAGCAACACATAGAACGGGAAAAGGATATAAGCCAGCTTCCGGTTCACACGCCAGGCCATAATCATCACAATGGTAGAGATACCCACATGCGAGCTGGGGAAAGCGGCGGTAGGGCGTTCGCCCACTTCCTGAGAGGCCTCCACCAGATTATAGAAGAATCCATGCTCATATCCGGGCCCCGGAAGCAAGAACGTATTGTGGTTGAAATAATCGCCGATGGGCGTAAAGTCACAAGCATTCACCTTGTCCATCCCAATGGCCGGGAAATAAAACTGCGGGCCTGCTACCGGCACCAGAATATAGAACAGGTAGTAAATGAAGAAAGAGGTGACCAACACAAAACAGATTTTCTCAAACCACTCAAACCGAGTCAGAAAGTAATACACCACCACAATCAGCATCATGGGATAATAGAAGAAGTAACCCATATTGAACGGCTCACTGAACCATACCGACGGACACAGCTTACTGAATTCCACGGAGGGCTGGCAATGGAAAATGGTCTGTTCGGCAGAAGCAAACAGATAATCCAAATTCGGGAACAGACGGTTGAACTCAAACGTGTCCGGATACCAGTAGGCCAGCAGTGACATCTGCACCACCATCCGGATAAAAGCTGTCAACCGGCAGGGAAATGCCTGATACAAATGAATCAGTACGAACGTCAGTACTACAATACCCAGACGTTCCAGCAACATGGTCCCCGGATGGTCCATCCGGGGATAGAGCAACAAAATCAAAATAGAGGTCAGGGCATTATAAATCAAGCTGATGCTTTCTACCGCAAACAGTCCCTTCCCACTTTCTACTCGTTCAAATAACTTCAGTTCTATAGCCATCCTTCTTTCTTATACCAGGCAATTATTTCTTTTACACCTCTTTCCAACGGATATTCGGGCACATAGCCCAACTCTTTTTCCAGCGGGGAAATGTCACACCTCCAGTTCCGCTGCTTCATGATGCGATACTTGTCACAGTTCAATGTACTGGTCTTCCGGGCCAGCCGTCCGATATTCTCTGCCACAAACGAGATGGCTTTCAAGAGAAACAACGGACACACCACACGAACCATCCACGGATTGCCCAGCTCCTTCCGAATCAAATCGGAAAACGTGTGGCTACTGTACACTTTCCCGTCACTCACGAAATAGGCCCGGCCCGTGACATTCTTTTCAATGGCCAGATAAATGGCCTGCACCAAATCTTTCACAAAAACAAACGTGATGTCCTGACGCTTAAAGCCTGCCGCAAAATCCACATGCTGCTTTACAGACTTGGCCATCAGGAAATAATCTCGCTCCCGAGGCCCGTACACGCCGGTAGGACGGAAAATCACATACGGAAAACCGGACAAAGATTTCAGGTATTCCTCTGTATGAAGCTTACTCAATCCATACGCCGTATTCGGGCGGGGCGTATCTTCCTCGCAAATGGGAGTGTAATCTTTTTCACGTATCGGTCCGAATATACTTAACGAACTAATGTAAATAAAGTTCATGGGAAGCATGTCCAAGCGCTTCAGCGTCTCAATAAAATGCCGCGTAGCCCAATAATTTCCGATTTCAAAATCGGCCTTGTCCAGGCATTTGGTCACCCCGGCACAATGAATGATGTAATCCCATTTCCCATGCAAACGTTTCTGTTCCTCCAGTTGACTGGCCAAACGGTCGGAATCGGTAAAATCCAACACCGCAAAACGAATGCGTGCATCCTGCAAATATTTCCGGCTGCTGGTTTTCCGCACGCCTGCCCATACCTGAAAGCCTCGTTCCAAGGCCCCTTCCACCAGAAAACTTCCGATAAAGCCACTGGCACCGGTCACCAATATCTTTTTCTCCATACGCTTATTTTTCTGGTTCGACATGGATACTGATATACGTATTTGCTCCGAAAGCTTCTCTTAACTTACGCTCCACTGCGGTCGCTTTCTCGTGTGCCTCGTGCAATGGAATATTCCCATCCATGCGTACATGCATGTCCATCGCATAATGACTTCCTATCCGCCGGGTACGCAGATGATGAGGTTCTGACACCCCCTGCTCCGACAAGACAATCTTGGTAATTTCCTGTTCAATATCGTCCGGAAGCGAGCGTTCCAGCAATTCGTCCACACACGACTTGAGCTGCTTGACAGCCACCTGCACAATAAAGACGCTGACAATCACTGCCGCCAACGGGTCGAGTACCCGCCAGCTGTCGCCCAACAGGATGGCTCCTCCTATACCGATGGCCGTACCGATGGAAGAAAAGGCATCGCTGCGGTGATGCCAGGCATTGGCAATGACCGCCGGACTGTTATAACGTTTCCCGACAATACGGGTATAATGAAACAAAATTTCCTTGGATACAATGGATACAATGGCCGCTACCAGGGCAATCCAACCGGGAGACTGCAATGTCTCTCCTCTGAAAAAGCGTACAATCGACTCCACTCCACTCCAGCAAATGCCCACGCCCACAGCCAGCAGGGCCGCACCAATCAGCAAAGTAGCCAGCGTTTCATACTTGCCATGCCCATAGTCATGGTCTTTGTCTTCCGGCTTACTGGAAATGCGTACAAAGACGATTACGATTAAATCCGTAATCAAATCCGACAAAGAATGGACCGCATCAGCAATCATGGCCGCACTCTTGCCCCAGAAACCTGCCGCAAACTTGCAGACTACCAGCAAAATGTTCACCAGGCTTCCTACCAGGGTCACTTTGTATATCTCATGCTCGCGGACGGATGATTCAACTTCATTCATATCAGACTTTGTAATAAGAACGCGGCAAAGATAATAGTTTTTCAGCATCTTAACAGAAAAATCCGCGTTTATTCCGTGGAATTTGCTTTCTTTGTATAATTGAACATGCCGGTTACTAAGAGAGGAGCCGGCTCTAAACTATAAACAACATGGCTAAAAAGAAAAAAGAGAAAAAAGGCGGAAAGCACCTGAAGAAAAAAGAGCTCGTAGAAATGCTGCTCAACTATTTCCGCACAAAGCCGAATGAAGCATTCAGCCTCAAGCAGTTGTTCCAAGCTCTAAAACTCACGACCCATCCGGGAAAAATGCTCTGTGTCGATGTCGTAGAGGAAATGGTGGAAGACAATTTCCTGATTGAAATCGAAAAGGGGCGCTATAAAATCAATGACAAAGGACAGATTCTGACCGGTACCTTCCAGCGGAAGAGTAACGGAAAGAACTCGTTTATCCCCGACGACGGCGGAGAACCGATTTTCATAGCCGAACGTAACTCCGCGCACGCCATGAACAACGACAAAGTGAAAGTGTCCTTGTGTGCCAAATGCAAGAAGCGCCAGCTGGAAGGACAGGTAATCGAGATTTTGGAACATGCCAACGAAACGTTTGTCGGCGTATTGAAAGTCTCCAAGAATTATGCCTTCCTGCTGACAGAAGCCAACACACTGGCCAACGACATCTTTATCCCAAAGGACAAGCTGAAAGGCGGAAAGAACGGCGACAAAGCTGTAGTCCGTATCACCGAATGGCCGGAAGAGGCAAAGAACCCGTTTGGAGAAGTGATTGACATTTTGGGAAAAGCCGGCGACAATACCACCGAAATGCATGCCATCCTGGCCGAATACGGATTGCCTTACACTTATCCGCAGGCTGTGGAAGCGGCTGCTGAAAAACTGTCGGCTGAAATCACACCGGAAGACTATGCCGAACGAGAGGACTTCCGCGACGTGGTGACCTTCACCATCGACCCGAAAGACGCCAAGGACTTCGACGATGCCCTGTCTATCCGCAACCTGAAACCGGGACTGTGGGAGGTAGGTGTACACATCGCCGACGTTTCACATTACGTGAAAGAAGGAAGCATCATCGACAAGGAGGCTGTGAAACGTGCCACTTCCGTCTATTTGGTCGACCGCACCATCCCGATGCTGCCGGAACGGTTGTGCAACTTCATCTGCTCTCTGCGACCGGACGAGGAAAAGCTGGCTTACTCTGTCATCTTCGACATGAACGACAAGGCCGAAGTGAAGAATTTCCGTATCCGCCACACCGTCATCAAGTCCAACCGCCGCTTCACATACGAAGAGGCACAACAGATTATTGAAACAGGAGAAGGTGACTATAAGGAAGAAATTCTGGAACTGAACCGTCTGGCTCAGATTCTGCGAGAGAAACGAATGAGTGCCGGCTCCATCAACTTCGACCGTTGCGAGGTGAAATTCGAGATTGACGAAAACGGGAAACCGCTCAGCGTGTATTTCAAGGTTTCCAAGGAAGCCAACAAGCTGATTGAGGAATTCATGCTGCTGGCCAACCGTACCGTGGCCGAATACGTCGGGAAGGTACCCAAGAACAAGAAGCCGAAGGTATTCCCTTATCGTATCCACGACCTTCCGGACCCCGACAAGCTGGACAACCTGAACCAGTTCATCGCCCGCTTCGGTTACAAAATCCGTACGGGAGGCAGCAAGGTGGAGGTCTCCAAGTCACTCAACCACCTGCTCACGGAAATCAACGGCAAGAAGGAACAGAACCTGATAGAAACAGTTTCCTTGCGTGCCATGCAGAAGGCCCGTTACTCCATCTACAACATCGGACACTACGGACTGGGATTTGATTATTACACCCACTTCACCTCTCCTATCCGCCGTTACCCGGACCTGATGGTACATCGTCTGCTCACCCGCTACCTGGCAGGAGGACGGAGTGCACAGGCCGACAAATACGAAACCTTGTGCGAACACAGTTCGGCCATGGAACAGACAGCCGCCAGTGCGGAACGTGCTTCCGTGAAATACAAACAAGTGGAATTCATGGGCGAACGTATCGGACAAGTCTACGATGGAGTCATTTCCGGAGTCACAGAATGGGGGCTTTACGTGGAAATCAATGAAAACAAATGCGAGGGCATGATTGCCATGCGTGATTTGGGCAACGACTTCTACGAGTTCGACGAAAAGAACTACTGCCTCATCGGACGCCGCCATCACCAGAAGTTCAGCCTCGGCGACCCGATTAAGATTAAAGTGGCCCGTGCCAACTTGGCCAAGAAACAGCTGGATTTTGTATTGGCTGAAGAATAACGGACACCACATCCGTTCTACTATCCCATAAAAAACTCCCCGTTTTTCTTAAAGACCTCAGTCATGTCTGAGAAGAACGGGGATTCTTATTATTTCACTCTGCGGTTCAACTGGTTATTCGCTTTTTCCGGACGGGATTTCCCGACCCGTTTTCCACTTGTCTTTTTCTTGTGGCTCTGCTTCGCCTTGAAAGCAAAAGGATTTTTCTTGTTCATTACCATACTGCACTGATTTTTCCACAAAAATAGGATTTTATTGGATTCATCACAAAATATCGCTACTTTTGTCCATTATCAAAATGAAATGTCCATGAGTCCAACTGATTACACGCATATACTGACTAAGGCCGTTGACGAACTTTCCGATAACCAATCCTACCGGGGACTGTTCCATCAGCATCGGGAAGGGGAACCGCTCCCCTCGGGAAAATCGCTGGAACGGATTGTGGAACTGGCACGTGCCATCCTGTTTCCAGGCTATTTCGGAAACTCGACCATCAACAGCCAGACCATCAACTACCACATCGGGGTCAACATCGAAGAGCTGTTTTCCCTGCTCATCGAACAGATACAGGCCGGACTGTGCTTCGGCGTGGAAAACGAGGGACAATGTGACTGTCAGTCTCCCTGCCGGGCCACAGCGACCCAACTGGCGGCGGAGTTCATCAGCCGTCTGCCGGAAATCCGTCGCATCCTGGCCACAGACGTAGAGGCTGCCTACTACGGTGACCCTGCCGCCACGTGCTTCGGGGAAATCATCTGCTGTTATCCAGTCATCCGGGCCGTGACCAACTACCGGATTGCCCACGAACTTTACCGGCTCAATGTTCCTCTCATTCCACGAATCATCACCGAAATGGCCCATTCCGAAACAGGTATCGACATCCATCCGGGGGCCCAAATCGGACACCACTTCACCATTGACCACGGCACAGGTGTGGTCATCGGAGCAACTTGCATCATCGGTAACCACGTGAAGCTGTATCAGGGAGTTACTCTGGGGGCCAAGAGCTTCCCCTGCGACGAGCAAGGGAATCCTATCAAAGGCATTCCCCGCCACCCGATACTGGAAGACAATGTGATTGTCTATTCCAACGCCACCATCCTGGGACGCATCACCATCGGCGAAGGTGCCACCATCGGCGGTAACATCTGGGTGACGGAAAGCGTACCTGCCGGTGCCCGCATCGTACAGCGGAAGAGCAAGGAAAACAAAGGATAAATCCTCGCCCAAGAACCGTTTTTCCCACTTGAGAAATCCACAAAAATAACGTCCGCAGCTTCAGGAAAAAATCTCCGGAAACTGCGGACGTCTAATTTAGCAAAGCTGTGAAATATACTAGAAAGCCTTATGGTAAAGTGCTTCAATTTCTTCTACTGAAGTCGGACGCGGATTACCTCCCGTGCAGACATCATTGAACGCATCGATGGCCAGCTGGTGCAAATCCCCCTCTTTCACTCCAATCTCATGCAACTTCTGCGGAATACCGATGCTCAAAGAAAGCTGGCGGACAGCTTCTACCGCTGCCTTTACCCCTTCGGCTTCGCTCATGCCAGTGGTATCCACCCCCATGGCTTTGGCAATATCCAAATACTTAGGTGCAGCCGGAGACTCCGCATTGTATTCCATGACATAAGGCAACAATAACGCATTGGCTACTCCATGCGGAGTATCATAGTGTGCTCCCAACGGATGAGCCATAGAATGAACGATTCCCAGTCCCACGTTGCTGAATCCCATTCCGGCAATGTACTGTGCCTGCGACATGGCCTCACGAGCCACCGGATCACTGCCATTGTCTACAGCAGCTTTCAGGTGCTTGGCAATCATTTCAATGGCCTTCAGTTCGAACATGTCCGACATCACCCAGGCTCCCGGAGTAATGTAACTTTCAATGGCATGGGTCAAGGCATCCATCCCCGTTGCAGCGGTCAGTCCCTTTGGCATGGAATACATCAGCTCAGGGTCAACGATAGCTACCGACGGAATATCGTTCGGGTCTACACACACCATTTTCTTGGTAGCCGCCTCATCGATAATCACGTAGTTAATCGTTACCTCGGCAGCCGTTCCGGCTGTAGTAGGAAGAGCGAAAGTCGGGACTGCCTTATGACGTGTATCGGCCACTCCTTCCAATGAGCGTACATCAGCAAATTCCGGATTGTTTACTACGATACCAATACCTTTGGCCGTATCAATGGAAGAGCCGCCACCCAGTGCCACGATGAAATCAGCTCCGGAAGCCTTAAAGGCAGTCACCCCATGCTGCACATTGGCAATGGTCGGATTGGCCTTCACATCACTGTATACTTCGTAAGGAATACCTGCCTTTTCGAACACTTCAATCACCTTATCGGCTACATGAAAACGAATCAGGTCTTTGTCTGTCACAAAAAAAGCTTTCTTGAAACCTCTGCGAGCAGCTTCTGTAGCAATCGCTTCACGACATCCGGCTCCAAAATAGGAGGTCTCATTCAAAATCATTCTGTACATAAATTCATGGTTTAAAAGGTTAATATCTATTATTTAGGAAGATGGAACACGTCCGTCAGTTCCTGCATCTGTTCTTTCGTCATTCCGTCAGGCTCGAATCCCATGCAACGGGCATTGATATAAATCTGAGCTGCTTTTGTCAACACATCAATCTGGTCGAAAGCATCCATTACGTCTGTACCTACGGCAAACACTCCATGTTTTTCCCACATCACCACGTCATAATCGTCCAATTCTTTCAACGTAGCATCCGCCAATTCTACCGAGCTCGGCATCTGATAAGGTACAATACCCAGTCCACGTGGACAAAATGCCTTCGTTTCCGGAATCATACTCCACAAAAGATTAGTCAGCACATCTTTTTCCAAGAACTTTTTCGTATGGCTCATAGCCACCAGTTCAATAGGATGTGTATGTACAGTCGCTTTTTTCTGACCACCTTCCGCAACCAGTGTATTGTGCACCGTCAGGTGGGAAGCCACTTCAGAAGTCGGCACCACCGGCTGGTCGGCAATAATCACATAGCTGGCGCAGTCATCACAGATACGGATTACTGAACCGTTTTCCATCGGCCAGCGAGCCAAATCACGCATACGTTTCTGAGTACCTTTGCAAAAGAAATAACAGTCTTTCAAATGCGGCAACACTGCCCCAATGGGTTTCGGCTCACTGATGGCCGGCATCTGGCGGATTTCATCATCTACAAACTCCGTCACATTAATCGTAATATTTCCACCGTTACGTTCGGCCCATCCTTTTTGCCACAAATAGCCAGCCACTTCGGCTACCTTATTGATTTCGCGCGCCAAGCCCGAACGTCCCTCAAGAATCGATTTCATAATATTAAACATTTAACTTTTATTCTTTATTTCAATAGCTGTGGAAGGAAAGAAGATACAATCAGCACCACCAGTCCTAATACCAGTATCCAGATGGTCTTTGAAGAACATCCCTTCCATTCCTTTAAGATGATTCCCCATACGTTTGAAAATGTCACGTTCAGCGACATCAGAATACACCAGGAGAATGTCAGCAATACCGGCGAAGCCACCAGGAATCCTTTTCCCAGGCTCAGCCCGAAGAACTGACTGTACCACAACACCCCCGCCAGCGCACAGAACAGCAGATTGTTCACATACAAGGAGGTTTTTCCATAGTCATTCCATGTCTTGTTCTTCGCATTCTGATAAAAACAATACACCATGTTGGTCAGGAAACCTCCGGCTGTCACCATGAGAGTGGCCGGCAAAGTCTTGTACACTTCTGCACTTTCCGGGAAGCACAAGCTCTGTCCGAATCCCAGTCCGATACTGAAGCAAGCACTCATGAAACCGGCCAGTAAAGCTACAAAAATTCCTTTGGTAAAATTGAAATCTTTCACAGCTTTTTTCTTTTCTTCTTCATTCAGACTGACAGATTTCATATTTCCGGCATACCCAATGATACCAATACCTAGTAAAGTCATTATCACGCCGGCAATGACCGGTAGGGTAAGCTCCTCTGTATGACCAGTGAAAACAGGGGTTAAAATCGTACCCAATCCCGCACACGTACCCAGTGAAACAGACTGCCCCAAGGCTACTCCCAAGTAACGCATACTTAACCCGAAAGTCAGTCCTCCTACTCCCCAAAGTACACCGAAAAACATCGCCCACAGCGTATCGGCAGGGTGAGCCGCATAAACTTCAAAAAGACTGTGCCCGTCCGGAACAGCCAGCAATGCTCCCAGAAAAGGGAATATAAGCCAGGCAAATACACCCTGCACAGTCCAATACGATTCCCAGCTCCAATCTTTTATTTTATTGATCGGCACATAGCAGCTCGACTGGCAGAATGCACCGACGGCAATAATCAACAATCCGACAACGATTTCCATAGCTACTAAATTAAGCAGACCGGATGACGGAAATGAAATACCCCCGCCTCCGGACTGTAAGATTATTTTCTCTTGGAAGTAACTTCTACCTCATATTTTTCAACCTCGGCAATGTATTCCTCGCCTACCGGTACATCGTTCTTCAGGCAGAACATATCCCATACGGCAGCCCAAGGCAATGACTTACATTCTTCCAACAAAGCCAGACGCTGGAAACCACGATCGGTTTCTTCGTAATCACGCAGCGTAGTCAACGGTTCGAGCAGGGCCTGCAACAGACACTTCTGCGTAGCACGCATACCGATTACATACGCACCGATACGGTTGATGGAAGCATCGAAATAGTCCAAACCGATATGCACACGGTTCAAAGCATCGCAACGGACGATTTCCTTGCACAAGTCGAGTGTATCGTCGTTCATGATGGTTACATGGTCGGAATCCCAACGAACCGGACGGCTGACGTGCAACATCAGTTCCGGCACATACAACAACAAAGAAGAAACCTTGTCGGCCACACTTTCTGTCGGATGGAAGTGACCGGTATCCAATGTAATCAGTTTCTGATGCTGTACTCCATAGCCGATATAGAAATCATTGGAACCTACAGTATAACTTTCCAGACCGATACCGAATACCTTTGATTCGATGCAGTCTTTCATGTGGTCGTAGGACTGTGCAAAAATCTGATCCAGAGAATCTTTCAACAATGCACGGTACTTCATGCGGTTCACCGTGATGTCCTTGCTTCCATCATGTACCCACAAGTTCATGATACAAGAATCGTTCTGACGCTTACCCATTTCTTCCGCAATGGCACGGCAGCGTTTGGTATGTTCAATCCAGAAATCGCGGATGCTCTTGTCCGGATTGGCCAAAGACAAGTTACCTGACTTCGGATGAGAGAAAGAAGTAGAGTTGAAATCCAGTTTCATGCCGTGCTCTTTCGACCACTGCATCCATCCTTCAAAATGCTTTACTTCTACCTGGTCACGGTCTACAAACTGACCGCCAAATTCTCCGTAAATCTCGTGCAAGTTCAAGCGATGCTTGCCCGGTACCAAGGAAGCGGCTTTCAGAATATCCGCACGCAGTTCTTCAATGTTACGAGCCTTTCCCGGATAGTTTCCAGTAGCTTGGATTCCTCCGGTCAAGGAACCTTTTGATTCAAAACCAGTCACGTCGTCTGCCTGCCAGCAGTGCATGGACAGAGGAACCGACTGCAAAGTGTTCATTACAGCATCTGTATCGATACCCAATTTGGCATAGCGTTCTTTCGCTACTGCATACGCATTGATAATCAGTTGTTCTTTCATGACAGTTATTTTTTAATGATTGCTTTATATTTCTGATAAGCCCCGTTCCACACCGCTGCCTCAGCAGGTGAAAAATACTCAGGCTGTACATTAGCTGAAATTACATTCCGCATCTCCTGCAAAGAGCTTATCACCCCGGCAGCCTTTGCCTGAAGCATGATGTTGCCGATGGAAGAAGCCTCACTCGGTCCAGCCACCACCGGCAAGCTGATGGCATTGGACGTAAACTGGTTCAATAGCTTGTTGCGTGAACCACCCCCAATGATGTGCAGTTTCTCAATCGGATTGGCCGACAGTTCCCGAAACACATCAAGCACCTCCCGGTATTTCAAAGCCAGACTCTCAAAGATGACACGGATAAACTCGCCATGCGTCTGCGGAACTACCTGTCCGGTGTGGATGCAATATTCACAGATGGCCTTCGGCATATCCTGCGGATTGGTAAATCCCGGGTCATCCGGATCAATGAAACATACAAACGGACGGGCAGCCTGAGCCAATCCCACCATCTGCGGATACGTATAATCGGTTCCTTCCTTATGCCATTTCTTCAGACATTGTTCCACTATCCACATACCCGTAATATTCTTCAACAGACGGATGGTACCATCCACTCCACCTTCATTCGTAATATTATAATGTGAAGTTTTCTCGTTTACTACCGGGCCCTCTGTTTCAATTCCCATCAGCGACCAGGTACCCGAACTCAGATAAGCAAAATTCTTATCAGCCGCAGGAATAGCCGCTACAGCCGAAGCAGTGTCATGTCCGGCCACAGCAATTACCGGTACTGCTTCAATTTGCAGTTCCTCACACAAATCCTTGGTAAGCACTCCCACTTTTGTCCCTGGTGCCACCATTCCGGCAAACAACGACTTACTTACTCCCAGCACTTCCAGCAAGCTTTCGTCCAGCTGACGTGTTTCAGGATTCAGCAGCTGGGAAGTGGAAGCAATGGTATATTCCGCCACCATGCTCCCGGTCAGCAAATACGAAAGCGCATCCGGCATGAAAAGCAGACGATGGGCATGCATCAAACCGAAATCCTTCCGCTGCTTCAACGCGTACAATTGGAAAATGCTGTTGAAATCCATGTGCTGAATGCCTGTCTTCGCATACAACGCTTCCGCCGGCATCACCTTTTCAAAGAATTCTTCCTTTTTACCGATAGTCTGCGAATCACGATAGGCATACGGCAATCCAATAAGAGCCCCCTCTTCGTTGACAAACGCAAAATCTACTCCCCACGTATCAATACCAATAGAAGTGACAGGTATTTTCTTCTGCGCCACGGCAGCCAGTCCTTTTTTCAGGTTCTCATACAAAGAAAAAATATTCCAGTAAAAATGTCCATTCAGTTGAAGCATCTGATTCGAGAAACGACTCACCTCTTCCAGTGTCAGTATCTCACCAGTCAATGTTCCCAAGATGGTCCGACCACTGGTTGCTCCTAAATCAAATGCAATAAAATAGTTGGAATTCATGCTAAAAGTTTATTTGGTTAACGACTGTGGTAAAAGTAGAAAGAAAAAATCCCCTTCCCGCGGAAGAAATGACCTTAAAATATAAGTTTTTGATTTTCCTTTTCGCAAAGCCTCAAGAGTTTAACCAAGATTTTTTATCTTTGTCCGGGAAGGGAGAAAAAAATGGAAAAACACAGCATAAACTATAAATACCTGATACGAAGCCCACGAGACATTGACTGGGGTATCACAGTGAATACGGTAGGTTCGGAACCCGTCCCTCCCAACTACCCCATCTATCCCCCTCGTACCGGACATCCCGACGCATTTTACTTTACCCCCTCACGCGGAAGAGTACTTGACAGCTACCAGCTACTTTACATCACCCGGGGAAAAGGTTATTTCTATCCTACTCCCGACACATTTATAGAAATCAAGGAAGGCGATATACTGATTCTCCAGCCTCACGTATGGCACAGCTATTTCCCTGACAAGAAAACCGGCTGGCAAGAATATTGGATTGGCTTTCAAGGAGTCAATATGGACAGCCGTTTCCAGAATAATTTTTTTGCCAAAGACCAGGTGGTGTACCACATCGGCGTGCAAGACAGCATCGTACAACTCTACGAACAGGCCATCCACGTGGCTATGGAAGAAAAATCAGCCTGCCAGCAGTACTTGGCCGGCATTGCCAACCTCATTTTGGGGATGACCATGTATTACTCCCAAAACTATGAGTTCGACAATAAAGCCACCGAACAAATCGGCAAAGCCAAGGTATTCATCCGCGAGAACCTGTTGAAAGGTATCGGCCCGGAAGAAGTGGCCGACGCCCTGCACATGAGTTATTCGTGGTTCCGCAAACTGTTCAAGGAATACACCGGACTCTCTCCAGCACACTATATCCAGGAACTGAAAATCCAGCAGGCCAAAGATTTGCTGGCTACCACCCAGCGGACTACAAAGGAAATAGCCTACTACCTGAACTTTGACGATATCCCCTACTTTACAAAAGTCTTCAAGAAATATACGGGATATACCCCACAAACCTATCGGCAGAAATTCGGACGAGGATAAGAAGCCTCTCATTTCACTGCAAAATGATAGGTACCCGAACCCAGCTCTATTTGAAGCATGCCTTCCCGACGCATTACTTCCTTCACCCCATTTTTTCCTGCCTGCAAAACACGACCATCTTCCGTCACCTTGTCTGTCGAAGCAACCGGCAAATAAAGTGTGGCACTCGTATTGGCCGGCACAGTGAATGAATACCTCACCTCCCCGTCTTTCACTTCCCATGCACTCTCTATCCGACCATACAAGGAATCATAATGCCCACGGGCAAAAGTCATCTGTCCGGTCGGGTCCACCCGCGGAGACAACACAAAATGCTTGAACCCCGGATGATTCTCATCCCGCATAATCCCTAATGAATAGGCATATATCCAGGCTCCTACGGCCCCGAATGAATAATGATTGAACGAGTTCATCCGATTGTTTTCGCCAAACCCATCCACATGAGTATAAGAATTCAGCCGCTCCCAGATGGTCGTAGCTCCCTGTTCCACGGAATACAGCCACGAAGGATAGGTGGTCTGCTGCAACAACTTGTAGGCCACGTCGTCGTAGCCATTGTCCGAAAGTGCCTTGCTAATCCAGGCCGTCCCGATGAATCCCGTCATCAGAGAATAAGCCGGATAAGTCTTTCCGTCGTCACCCACATTTTCCCGCCGAACCGTTTGAGCGAGACGAGCTGCAAACTCTTCCCGAAACTCCGGCGGGACAAGACCGAAGGCCAGCGGAAGCACGTACGAAGTCTGTATGTCTACCGGTTTCCCTTTTTCAGGTCCGTCGGCCCCGGAAGAAACCGTCCGGGCCGTCACCTTATCCACATACGTACGCAGGAAGAATTCTTTCCGTTTCTGATACAAATCCGCATACTTCCGTGCCTCACTTTCCTTGCCCAATAGCTTGGATACTTTCACCATAATATCCAGGTCGTACAAGAAATAAGCCTCCCACATCAGTGTCTTGTCGTTCTTGTTGTCCTCCGGCCCCAACCAGTCGCCCAGATTTCCCCATACCTTCTCCTGCTCCAAGATACCCGTTTCCAGATTGATGGTCTTTGCCAGTATATAATCAATGTAGCGACCCATCGCCGCATAATGTTCCGCCAGCAAGTTCTTGTCGCCGTACTGCTGGTACACTTCCCAAGGCACCGTAATGCCCGCGCTGCCCCACAACAGGCCCCCAAAGCCTACACCCAGCGGAGCCACGTCCGGGAAACGTCCGTCTTCCCGCTGCACATCGCGCATGGCCTGCAAATAACGGCGAAGGAATTGCGGCACATCGGCCAGATAAGTCGCCGTCCGGGAGAAGACCGAGATATCCCCTGCCCAACCCAAGCGTTCGTTCCGTTGCGGACAGTCGGTCGGGATGGAGAAGAAGTTGGCATAGGTAGACCACACGATGTTGTGCCATAGCCTATTCACCTTCTCGTTCGAGGTTTCATACTGAGAGGCAAGTCCGTCAATCGAGCTCAACACCGTGCCCTTCACACTCTCCAAGGGCAAGGCCTTGTCAATGCCCGTAATCTCGACATAGCGATATCCGTGGTAAGTGAACCTCGGTGCAATCGTTTCCTCCCCTCCCTTGGTGATATATTTGTCCTGTGCCATTGCCGCACGGATATTCTCGAGCATAATCATCCCCTCATTGCCGGCATAACGCGGCAGGTCCGGATATTTCACCTCGGCATAACGGAGATTGATTTCCCGGCCCGCTTCCATTCCGTGGAGCGTGATTTCAGGCACTCCCACCATGTTTTGTCCCATGTCGTACACGAAGATACCCGGCCGTACTTCTTCCACCGACCGAGCCGTCAGTTGCTGAATGGCCCGTACCGTCTGGCCATACTGGGCCTTCAGGTGAAAATCCGAATAATCGTTCACTTTCGGCACGTTTCCTCCTCCCACCTGACTGACATGATTTTCCAGCGTCACTTCCACCGCCGACTTCCACGCCGCATCCTCGTAACCCGGGCAAGACCATCCGGCGATTGCCTGTTCCTTCCGGGCGTCATAGACTTCTCCCTGAAAGAAACTGCCATACACCACCGGTCCCTGGTTGAAATACTTCCATGTGTCCGGCGAAGTGACCACCGCCTGCTGCCGTCCATTCTCGTACGTCACCACCAGCTGGGCCAGCAACGACTGACGGTCACCGAAGAAGTTCCAGTTTTCTCCGGCATAAGTGGCACCTCCGCTCCACCACCCTTCGGCCAGCACCGCACCCAGTGCATTTTTTCCGACCTGTACCAGCTTCGTCACATCGTACACCTGATACAGGTGTGTTTTATTATACTGTGTCACGCCCGGATTGAAATAATCCTTTCCAACCCGTTGCCCGTTGAGATACATCTCATAAATACCGCGGGAGGTGACATACAGCCGTGCTTTCTTGATTTTATTCGCAACGGTTGCAAACTCCGTACGCAGCATCGGCATGGAGTTACGGCTCGGGTTTTGTACATACCATTGCCTTCCCCCTTCTAATCGGGACGCATCCAGTGTCACGGAAGTCAGTCGGTTTTCCGGACTCCGGAAATTACGGATATCCGTCTTCACACCCGAAAAGGCCTTCGCATCCTCCAAGGCAAAGCCCACCTCACCCACTACAGGAAAGGCAATGAAATCGCCTCCCTGCCCCAAGGGATTCACATTCACTTCCCCCAGCTGAGTTTCTCCTTTTTTCAAGACCGTGAAACCCAAGTTGGAATACAGAGAGAAAGTATGCGCCTGATACTGGTTCCCGACATTCAACACGTCATTCGGTATCAAAAAAGATTTCAACGGTACGGAAGGCTTGTCATCGGGCTGATAACCCGCACGATAAAGATGTATCCATGCGTTTCCGCCTCCTTTCAGCGGCGTCAAGTCGAACTCCACCTTGATGTAAGAAGCATCCTTTCCATTGGAAAGATGATACAGGTTCTTGTTCGCATCCATCAACCGCTCGTCATTCGCTCCATACACAAAGGCTATCTTACGGGATACGGCCTGCTCCTTCATCTGGAAAGAAAAATCCAAGCGGAACACAGGCAGATAGGGTGAATAAAGTACCATGTCCTCGTCACCACCCCCAATCCAGCGGGCTCCGTGCCAGCCATTTGCCTCGTGGTCCGTCAGCAGACTGGTTTCAAACCAGGACGTTCCTTCCTGCACCTTTCCCTGATTGTTCCATACCTTTACCTGCCACGTATAACGGGTCGTCGGCTGCAAGGCTTCTCCCTGGTACACCACATGCTGGGAGACGTCTCCTGCCACCTTCCCGGAATCCCATACCCGCTTTCCAGCCTCATCCCGCACAATCAGCTGATAGGCCGTCTGATAGATTCCTCTTTCCTGCGGAGCAGCCGTCAGCTGCCAGCCAAACCTTGGAGCGGGGGTGTCTATGCCAAGAGGAGTCTCGGCCAACTCTACGGTCATCCCCGCCAAAGAAGGAGACTCTTTTTTATATGTATTGCTCGACAATATGATTCCCAACAAAATTGCGATAAATAAGTGCTTCCCAACCATAACATCACAAATTTTACATTCAATAGTTTCTCTAATTCTCATTTTCGAATTTAAGTATAATAAATCAAATGGGGATATGAAAAATTGACATAAATATAAAACTGTTTGTCCTGATGGAGCTGGTAACAACGTTTCTATTTATCATATTCCATTTTATCTTCGCCCTTTACCTGCTGACAATACAAAATCATATAAATCACACACAGAGTGTGCTTTTATAGCAGAAGAGAAAACAAAATAAACAGGCTGTTTACCTTTTATTCCTTTAAATCCTGAAAGCTGAGCACATACATCCCTCCTTTCTTGAGGCATCTCTTTGGTAAGTTTTAATTTACCCAACACAATCCCTCCTCTCTCAAGCCAAGGGCTTCCTACCAGAATGTCAATAGTAGCATCGATACCCTGAGGTTTCAAGCTGAACACCGCCTCAGAAACATCCTCACTGCCCATTAAATCAAAATTAAAATATTTATACCCAATAATAGAACCATCCGTATTATTTACTACCGGACAATTATATACAGTATCAAACGCCATAACTGTTTTTGCTCTTTTATGGTATGTAGGCTGTATATAAGAACCTGAATATTCAAAATTCGGCCAAGAATGTGAAGCAGGTGTAGGCCCGGTATAATAACAAGCTGTCCCTGCCTCACATTTCTGTTTTGGATCAAGGCCTGTTAACATAAAGCCTTCCGAAGTATATTCTCCCTCCGAAATGAAGACCTTTCCATTGAGCCCCTCTTCTACTTCTACCTTTATGGGAGCTACCATGGCCTGACGGGCAAATTCATTAGTACCCGTCTGCCGATGATAAAAGACATACCATTGATGATTGATTTCTACAATACTTCCATGAGTATTTCCTCCAGGTGTAGCAGTTGCAATAGTTTTACCAGCACAATCCTGCTCTCGTCCTCTACCATCAATTATGGTCCCTCCATACGTAAACGGTCCTAAGGGATTATTAGCATAGGCATAAGCCAACGTATAATTACTATCTGAAAGTCCAAACTCTCCTTTATCTGTCCAGCGGCTATAAATAAGTACATATTTATCTTTTATCTTTCGCATTGATGAAGCCTCAAAAAAATTAAAGACAGAGTCTTGGTTCAGATTAGGAATAAGATTTTTTACAGGTTGAGTCCCTTTCTTGATACTGGCCATATCATCCGGGTCCAGTTCTGCCCCCCAAGATTCCTGGAATCCCCAGTAACCATATACTCTTCCATCTTCATCAATAAAAACGGCAGGATCAAAGCGTAAATCTCCTATACAGGTCGTAGGATTTTCAGGATTCCAGTTGCACACATGAAAAGGCCCGTCCGGACGATCTGCCTTCGCCACCATGCCTTCCCGTCCCACACCTTGGTTATTAGGATAAAAATAATATGTTTTTTTACCATCTTTACCCGTTTTCTCAACAATATCCGGAGCATACAAAATATCACCTTCTCCTGAAGCATTCAGCCAATTTCCTTTTGCATCGAATATTGAAGTAAAAATAACCCCCTCATATCTCCAGTTGTCAAGACTATCCACAGAAGCAGACCATAACACCTGCTCACGCCCACAATAGGCATCTTTCAAAGAATCATGTGACCCATATATATAAACCCGATATTTACCTGGGTTGTCAGGATCTTCAAAAACATAAGGTTCAGTATCCGGTATATATTCCCATAACGGCAAGAAAGGGTTTTGCGCGAATGAAGGCATCACCCAAAATGCTAACAACCCTATACCCATCCACCAAGACTTTATTTTTATCACTTCATTCAATCTCTGCACAATTTTTTCCATAACTAAATCTTTTCTGACGACACAACATTACTACACAAATCATCAATCTTATTATTTCATTTCAAACGTATTCATGGAATGAGGAGCCAACACCACTTCCAAATAACGCTTGCCCAACTTTACGGTCAGCTTTTGTGACTCTTCCTTGAAGTTTCCGGCTATCACCACATACTTCTTCGCCGGAGTCTTTATCACCAGCACCGGTTTCTTGTCGTCTCCCTCCGGCTTATAGGCCAGTACTTCCGAACCCGAAGCAATATAATGAGCATAATGCTTCACCGCAAAATATTCAGGCGTATACGTAAACGTACGTGTCTTTGAATCGACCCGAATCAAGGCGTTCTGTTTCCATCCCCAGGTGCTTTCTCCATTATCCAAAAGGATAAAATTCCAAAGGTTATACTCGTTGCATCCGTTCCCCAAATAATGATTGATTAACTCAAAGGTATGTTCGCCCGACTTCCAGTCAAAGCTTCCCCAGCCACATTCACTCTCGGAACAAATGTAACTCCAGTCGGGATGCTGTTGCCGGATGGCTGCCAAGATTTCTCGTCCTTCCCATTGGAAGCCCATTCCGGAAATGCAAGTCTGCAACTGTGGGTCTGCCAAAATCTTCTCCACATGATCCTGTCGGTTCGTGTTCAGCGTGCCTAAATACAACTTCACCTCCGGATGCGCCTTTTTCAGTGCCGGAGCCAGGTAATCCCGATTAAAGAGGATAGTTCCTTCTGCCGTCCATGCACATCCGGGATAGGGGGTATAGCTGTAAGCCTCATTCTGATACATCACCATATCAATAGGGATGCCTTCTGCCTTGTAGGCATCAATGAACTTACAGAAGTAATTGGCATAAGTCTGCAAATAACGGGGGTCTTGTATCATATAGTCGGTAGTAGCCAGCTGACGGGGGAATTTCCCTTTACGTTCTCCTACCAGTTTCATCTCGTCCGGATCGGTCGTTCCACCTACATTTCCATAAAGCAGATAGTCCAATTTCGGCGACAGATGATTGGACGGACTGCTCAATACCGGGTAATCTCCATTTATTTTCAGCCAGCTGGGGGGAGACCAGGGAGAAATCCAGAAGGTGAGTGCTGGATTGTATTTCTGTGCCGCCCGAATGAAAGGAATAATCGCCTGTTTATCCCGGTCAATATTGAAATAACGTAACTCAAAATCACCTTCCACCTCATCGCAACTGTACCAGGAACGGGCATAGTCGTTGGCACCCAATGAAATCCGTCCCCGCCCGATACGCAAATCACCATCCGGGGCAAATACCTTTTTCAAGATTTCATCCTGCTCTTCACGGGTCAGCGCGCCCAGCGCATCCCAACAAAGCTCATTGAAAGTAACTCCCCAGGTCTTAAACGTGGTTATTTTAGCCTTTTCGTCCACAGACACATCCGGAAGGACATTTACTTCGCTTTTCAAGCGGACAGTGGATTGTTGCCAAGTTGCATTCTCACTGCTATGTATCCAGTTATAAGTTTGAGCGGAAAGCTGTACGGCCCCTAAGGTAAACAGACAGCTAATACAATACATTTTCAATCGAGTTTTCATGGTAAGTACAGATTTTAGTTTTATCTATTTTGTTACTACCCGTTGACAGGCTAATCTTTACAGCAAGTCTGTCAACGAGTATAAAGGATATCTTTCACCGACTAAATAGACGGATAACCCGGATTCTGTTTCAGGTTAGGATTTGTATTCAAGGCTTTTCGTGAGATAGGCAACCACATTGTATGATTATCTTCATCCGGCTGTTTATCCCACCAAGTACCTGTGGTAAACACTCCAAAACGACATAATGTCTGACGCCGCAAACCTTCACCTAGAAATTCACGTCCCCATTCATCCAGAAGCTCTTGCTCCGTCAGTGCACTTCCGTCTTCCGGATACAAGCTGGAAGACCCCGCCGGATAATAGCGTTTACGAACTTTGTTCAACAACCTTTCAGCTTCAGCCTTTTCTCCTTGATGAAACCGAATCTCAGCCAAATAATAGTAAATCTCAGCCAAACGGATTAAAGCATAGTCTGACTCAATCTTGTGAGGATTGTCTGACGCATAAATCGGATATTTAATCAAACACCAACCCGAATTCTGATCACCTGTTGCCATGGTCGACTCAGTCGTCTTGGTCCCATTGGAAGGATTTGGGGAAGGATTATCCGGATCTGTATCACGGAATACACCTACCTGGTCACGAATATACAAAGTATAAGCCCCATTATCCGACGTCACATACTTTGTTTCTCCATTCTCTGTATAAGGTAAATATCCATACAAAAACATTCCTTCACGAGTCCCATCAGCCAAATTTACATATTTTTTCAAACGAACGTCATCCGGATATTTCATAAATTTACGTACAGGCTTTCCATTGGCAAATGTATACTCATTACCCTGCAAATCCAGTCCCGGCTGTAAGGCATATTTCGGATTACAATTTCCCCAATCGGTAAATCTAAAATATTTAGGTGACAAGAAAGGAGCTACCTGCCAAAACATTTCTGTATCATACAACCAATGCATACCCCCAAATGAAGAAGGATATCCAAACAGCAATTCATTCGATTTGTCATTATCCCAATCAAAAGGAGCGTCCCAACGAGCATCAATGTCATAGAAACCATATTCCCCATTGATGATATCTTCACAATATTTCTCAGCCTCTGCAGTCTTGTCCTCATCAATCCACCAACTGGCATTCATATACAATCTTGCCAGCAAAGCGGCACATCCCCCTTGCGTCCACTGTCCCTGATTGAGACCGTTTCCTTCCGAACCTTCCTTTTTCTTCAGTAAAGGTAAAGATTCCGTAAGTTCTTTCTCAAGAAATGCAAAAGTTTCTTGAGGAGTAGACTGAAGAGGCAATTCTGTAGAAGGATAATCTGTGACAACAGGTATATTATGTACCAAATCAAACAGTGTCATATACATCCAGGCACGTAATACCCGGGTCTGTGCAATAAAATCATTAAAATCCTGCTGTGTAAAACCATAATCCTCCGGATTCAGGCGGTTCAAGTCATAAATACTGGCATTGCACTGCATAATTCCCCTATAAGTATCTTCCCAAATAGCACTTACCGCAGAATCATCAATCGTCCAAGTATGATAGTGATAACGAAAAAATTCACCTCCATTATACCAATGCTCCTCCCGTTGTACGGTCATGTAATGGTCGGCTGATAACTCTCCAATCCAATACATCGCCCCTCTACATAGCCAATAACCATGTCCAAAAGGACGTACAAACCCCTGAAGCACATTTTCTTTCGTCTGATAAAACTGGTCCTGAGGAATTATATCATAAGTAGTTTCAGTCAAATCTGTACATCCCACAGAAGCCAACAAACCTAGTGCACAGAAAATATTTTTTATTTTAGATGTTTTCATAATATACCAAATTAAAAATTAAGTTGAACACCAAACAAGAACTGACGAGAAGAGGGATAATATCCATTTTTACTATAAGGTACTCCAGGTTCCATTCCGTTTATACAATAAGCATCTTTATCCAACCCACGATGATACCCGCTAATAGTAAACAGATTACGCCCCGTAATATAGAAGCGAGCCTTTTCCAACCATTTACTTCCACAGTTCCAGGTATATCCCAATGTGGCCACATCCAATTTCAAGAAATTGCCATTGTGTACAAAATAGCTACTATGCACATTTGTTCCAGTTATATCCTTATTTTCGTTATAAACGGATTCCAGCACATTGGTATTAGGAGCTGCATTCTGCAAACCATAATACAAATCTTGAGCATCATAGATTTGATAGCCAAAATTTCCACGAAAATACAAATTCAAATCAAAATCCTTATACCGGAATGAATGAGTCATAGACATTGAGAACTTAGGCAAACCATTCCCTACAACTTTTTTATCCGCATCAGTACCTTCTGTAATAGGAATCTTCTTTCCATCCTTAGAATAAACCAGCCATCCTCCATCTTCATCTAAACCAGCATATTCAAATGTATAAAAATTACCGATACGCTCTCCTTCCTCAATTCGTTGCAATGATCCTGGGTTACCTGGATACAACGGGAAACCACTCAGCCAATAGAAAGACTGTCCTTCATAGGTATCATTTGAGAAGGAAACGAACTTATTGTTGGAAGTAGAGCCTACAAAACCTACCGTATAATCAAAATCTTTGGTATGCACAGCGTTCCAGCTGAGTTCAATTTCCACACCTGTATTTTTCATGGTTCCTACATTTACGAATGTAGTAGGATGTGCATAAGGAGGCTGCGGAACATCGTATGTACCTAACAAGTCCTGCTGTTTACGGTGATAATAGTTGATGCTACCACTTAACCGATAATCAAACAAACTGAAATCAAGGCCGACGTTCCAATTTTTTCCTTTTTCCCAACGAAGATCTGGATTAGGGTTTGAACTTGAACCCCATCCTTTTATATAAGACCCCTGATAGTAAATCAAATCATACGATGACATCAAGGCCAATGATTGATAACTACTAAAATCTTGGTTTCCAGTCACTCCAAAATCTCCACGCAATTTTAAATCACTGATCCACTTTATATCTTTCATAAAACTTTCTTCACTAAGACGCCATCCGGCAGACACAGCTGGAAAAGAACCCCATTTATGATTTACCCCAAACTTTGACGAACCTTCATGACGTAATGAAAAAGTAGCAAAATATTTATCTCCATAATTATAAGTTAAACGCCCGAAAAAGGCAATCAACTTAGAATCATTCTTATAGGAACCCATACCCAAGCGTCCAATCTCATCACTATTGTATGTACCAGAGCCCAGATTATTTGCTCCCAAAAGATCGGATGCAAAATTTTTGTTCTCCGCACTCAGGCCATCGTTTACAAAGTACTGATAAGAATATCCTCCCATAAATTTAAGATGATGACCACCTGTATCGTATCCATAATTCACAAGCCATTCCAACGATTCTTGCTTATTCTTGTTATAGCTTCTGCTCGCCTCACCCGAAAAACCATTATCTTGTTCAATTGTGGACACCGACGGACGAAACCAGCTATAATCCGTTTCTACAATTTGTTGTGCCAATGTAATCTGGGTACTTAAGTAGTGATTTTTATTAGCACTAAACAATGGCAATAAGTTCAATTTAAATGTCCCGTCCCAGCTTAAAATGGTCTGTTCACCTCCACTTTGTTCCAACTTTAATATTTCTACAGGATTATTTGTTGAATACGTAGTTATTTTGGTATAATGCCCAGGATTGTTCGGGTCCATCACCGGAATCGTAGGATTTATCATCAAGGCAGAACGGAAGGTATCATAATCTGCATCCTGGTAATTGATAACACGAGGAGCTACATTTAAAACTACATTATACAAATCATTCTTTCCGGTATGATTTAAAGAAAGACGTGCTCCAAGCTGTTTCTTTTCGGAGCGCAAATCTATACCTTCTGTATTTTTATAGTCCACTGTAGCTTTATAATTGTTCTTCGAATTACCTCCCATCACCTGCAAGGTATGACTATGTGAAACTGCCACTTTGGTCAGCTCATCAAACCAATTAGTATTTGCCCCATAATCTTCTCCACGCTTATATTCACGGAATTCATCAGCCGACAGTACGTCCAACTCTCTGATAGGTGTAGAAATATTGACAAATCCTGAATAAGAAGTATGTATCTTTCCATCTGTACTCCCTTTTTTCGTAGTAATTACAATCACTCCGTTCGATCCACGTGTTCCATAAATGGCAGATGCAGCTCCATCTTTCAAAACATCAATAGATTCCACATCATTCTCATTCACATTATCCAGACTTCCCCCTGGTACACCGTCAATCACAATCAACGGACCTAATCCGGCAGAACGAGAAGACACTCCACGTACCTGGATACTTGGCGAAGAGTTCGGATCAGAAGGTGTTGAATTTTCAATGGCAAGGCCTGATACCTTTCCTTGTATCTGCATGGCAGGATTGCCGCTTCCTATTTGTAACATGTCTTTACTGGATACATGCGATACCGCACTGGTCAGCTCTTTCTTTGACACTGTTCCATAACCAATCACTACCACATCGTCCAGCATCTCGGAATCCTCACGCATAACCACCGACAAATTCTTCTGTCCTTTTACTGGAATATATTGTTTCTTATAACCAATAAAAGAAAAGACCAAAGTATTACCTTCCACAGCTTCCAATGTAAAATTTCCATCAAAATCCGAAATCGTCCCCACACCAGTACCTTCTACCTGAATACTTGCACCAATGACAGGTTCATTATTTACATCTACTACACGTCCGGAGATTTTTCTTGCCTTCGAAGAAGAACCTATTTCTTTTTTTTGAATAATAATCTTTTTATCCTGAATCTCATACGTAATACCTTTCTGTCCGGCCAAAATCTGTTTCACCGCTTCCTCGATACTGGCATTCTGTACCGATACGGACACACGTTTCTGCGTATTCACATCAACCGATGAAAACACAAACGAGTAACCCGACGACTTCTTCAATTGTTCCATTGCCTCTTTTACTGTCACATTACCGGTTTTCAACGTAATATTCTGAGAAAAAGCCGATAAGTTCAGGCAAAGCGCTGCCGAGGCTATTAACATAGCCTTACTGAAATATCTCATAATTCTGTTGATTTTTAATTAAATAACTAAAAGTTGGAATTGTAAGAACCGAAGAATACCTATCTTTGTAGTATCTTTGATTCAAGTTATTATTGCCTCATGCAAAAGACTTGTAAACTCACAAGGAGGATGTGCCCGCATCTTCCTTGTTTTTTATGTCTTTGCCTTGTAGCTCTGTCAGCTGGAAGGTTTCATTTTCATGGTGTTTCTCTTTTTTAAGGTTTGACAAATCAGTTAATAAAGAATGTATTTCTCATTTTCGTATCGATACTTCATGCGATTGGTCGAAGCAATGGTTTCCAGCACTTCTTCTATGGTATTGCCCATCACCCTGAAGCTACCATAAAAACGACGGTTCTTCAGACTGTCGGCAATCTCTATCTTCACATCATAACTGCGCATCAGCTTCTTGGCTATATCTTGCAGGAGCTCTTCGTCGAAAAACAATTCATCATTCGTCCACAACCTGGAATTTTCGGCACGGCTCTTCAATTTTCTCATTTCTCCCGTACGCTTGTTCATCACCATCTTCTCATTAGGCGAAAGATACAGTTCCGGCATGGATTTCATTCCATTGTGCAAGGCTACTTTCCCTTCCAGCAAGTTCACCGTCACCTCCTCATCATCCGAATAGTTCTTGAAATTGAACTTGGTACCCACTACCCGTAAATCCACCTCATGTGTGTGAATCTCGAAAGGCAGTTCCTCATCATGGACGACCTCAAAATATCCTTCTCCTTCCAGATTCAGCTGCCGATTTTCCATGCCAAATCCCTGCGAATAGGTAATTTTAGAACCCGCATTCAGCCATACCAGCGTGCCGTCGGGCAGATACAACTTGGTTCGTGCTCCCAGCGGGGCCTCCACCACCATATCCGAGAAAGTTTGACGGAGGGTTTCCTGGCCTTTCCAGTAGCCTGCCAGCGGAAGCAGCAATATCAATATCACAGCTGCCACCCGATAGATAATCTTCCACGGAATCCGGTAAACTTTCGGACGCTCATTTGCCACTCGCTTCTGGAAACGGGAAAAAGCTTTCTCCTTATCAAACGTCTTTCTATCGACGGCAGCACCCGAAGAGAACCAGACCTCAATCTTGTCACGGACATACCTGCAGTTTTCTTCCGACTCCCGGCTCCAGTCCTTCAATTCCTGAAAGGCATCTGCCGTCAGCCGACCAGAAAGATATTCTGTAATCAACTGGTCAATCCGTTCATTCTTCATTTTCTCGTGCTGCATAATTCGCTGTGTTTATAAGTAAGACAAAAAAGAGAAAAAACAGGGTAGTCAAAAAAAGAGTTTTTTCAGTTTCCCCAAAAAATATAGCATAAAAGAAGTTTCAGATAGCCTGACATACGCTTCTGAAGAAACACCAACGCATTCTTGATATGATACTTCACTGTATTGACTGATATATTCAGCTCCTGTGCAATTTCTTCATATTTCTTTTGCTCAAACCGGCTTTTCTTGAATACGGTACGGCACTCTTCCGGCAAAGCCTCAATGCTACGTACCAGCTCATCCTCCAGTTCCTGCTCCAGCAGATAACCCAGCGGATGCTCTTTCTCTATAAATAAGGTATCCAGAAATTCCACATTCTCCTGAAGCGAAAAAGAAGAGAAATGGAGTTCTTCACGATGGGAAAGGGAATTCAACTCATTCAGACAACGGTTACGGACAGACTTCATCAGATACGCCCTTAAAGAATACACGATTTCCACCTCCGTCCGGTGTTCCCACAGATAGAAAATGGCGTCATCTACAATCTCTTCCGCCAATGCCGTATCATGTAGGAACAAGTCCGCAAAACGGCAAAGAGATTCATAATGACGGTCGTAAATGCATCTGAATGCAGATTCATCTCCACGCCTAAGACCTTCTATCAGCTGTTTTTCCATTATGATTCCAAATTCAATTCGTAGCGAGCAAAATTAAAGATTTTCTTCTTATTTTCAGGAATTCTCCTTACAATTATTCTTATACTCCAAGGTTTCCACTCCCAATCAGTCAATTCTTTTTACACAATAAAACAAGCCGAAAAAGCTCTCAGTTATATACGACGCAAAATCAATAACTATAAAACCACAATACACTATTTCCTAAGAAACAGGGTATTTTTTATGTTTCCCTATGCAGAAACATACGTTTTCCTACCGTGAAACGTACGTTTCCGCACCGAGAAACGTATGTTTTCCGTAAGGGAAATGTAAAATAAACCACTGCATTTCTCCATCCATACCCTTAGGTTTTCCAGAATTCTGCCCCCATCACACACCTGTGTTCCTTAAAGCCTGCAAAGTCCTCTTTTCTCCTTTTCCAGGGCTTTAAGCCTCATTTTTCCCGTAAAAACAGAAAAATTTATCGTTTTTCGATAAAATATTTCTGTTTTTCTTTTGTAGTTCAAAAATAACACTTACATTTGCATATCGAAAAACGATAAATATTTATCGAAAACAAACGACGTACACTATTATTTACACACAAACACGTACAGTTATGAAAAAGACATTCACAAAAAAGACACTGGCAGCAGGAATCGCCGCTGCACTGATGACATTGACAGCCACATACGCAAACGCAAAAGAAACCTTCATTTACGGACAGAACCACCAAAGCTTGACGGTATCTACCCTGAATGAAGACGGCAAAACACTCACTCCCAAGTGGAAGTACGAATACCGATACGACACACTGGGAACCCTGACCGAGAAAAAGGCTTACCGCTGGGATGCGGACCGAAAAACCTGGAATCCGGCTTATCTGCTGACCTGGGGCACTGAAGGTCCGGCTCTTCAGAAACTTTCAACCAACAAGTAAACAAACTTTTTAAAACGTACACGATTATGGGACGCACCATCAAATTATTACTGTATTTCTTTGCCTACCAACTGGCTTTCATGGGAGTAGCCATCTGTGGATACATGTGGTATCGCCACACCTTCGAATTGCCGAAGACCCTCGACGCTCTTTATACAAACCTGATCATGCTGGCACAGATACTCTCTACCGCTGCGTTAGGCATCCATCTGCTGGCTGGCAAATATGTGGGAATGGACCGGAAGACTTGGGGATATCACTGCTCCCCAAAACTATTAGTTACATCGGTGATATTCATTTTAGCGATGGGCTTATGGACCAATTACTTCAACGAACTGGCCGACCTGCCCAACAATATGGAGGCTGCCTTTGACATGATGATGCATCATCCCTTAGGTATCGTGGCTATCGTCATCATGGCTCCCCTCGTAGAGGAACTGCTGTTCCGTGGAGCCATTCAGGGACATCTGCTCCGCAAATGGAAACATCCAGCCTGGGCCATCGTACTTTCTTCATTGATTTTCGGACTGGTACACGGCAACTGGGTACAGGCACCTTTCGCCTTTGTCACCGGACTGGCGCTGGGATGGATGTACTACCACACGGGGAGTCTGTTACCCGGCATCCTGATGCACTTTGTCAATAACAGTGCGGCTGTGATTGCTTTCTTATCGGCAGACGACCCGAATGCGACCATGGTTTCTACTTACGGAGCCACCGGAGCGGCACTCATGGCAGCCGGAGGATTTGTCCTCACCGTCCTCTGCGTACTGTTCATCCAAAAGAAGCTGGTTCCGCAACCGGCTTCCTGGCATCAGCCTGCCCAGGCAGAAGTTATTGAACTAGAAAACAATAAATGATTTGACCATTTAAAATTTTCATCTGCATTATGAAAAAGAAATTGAATATATTCTGTGCATGCGTGATTGCCGCTTTTCTGCTGTCTGCTTCCGGAAACGTGTACATGGTTGCAAAAATATTATTTATCAACGGAATGGAGATCGGCCTGAAAGCCGCTCAAGGAGAAATCATAGACGTTCCCCAATATAAAACGATGCACGTTCTGCCCACCGACCTGACGAAAACAGCCGGTACGATCACCAACCTAAAAGACGGTAAGCAACTGGCCATCAAACCTATGACAGCACTGATCGAATATCCTTACACCAATATTAGTCTTGGTATCAGTGTATTACAGGGATTCATCGGTTTCATTGTCCTCATTGGACTTATCTCTGTCGTTGTCTATTTCGGCAAGCTGATGATACACATCAACCGAAACATCGTGTTCGACTGGATCAACGTAAAACACCTGCGCCGCATCGGTTGGAACATGTTAGGGATATATGTACTCGGTTATATCAGTATCTGGATTTCGAACCATCAGTTTGCACAGGCCATTGAACTGGCGGGAAGCGAATTCAACACCCTGATGGCTTCTTCCGACTCCACACTGATTTTAGGTTTTATCGCCCTGCTGGCTGCTGAAATCTTTGCCCTCGGCCTGCGACTGAAAGAAGAAAATGATTTGACGATTTAATTAAACACTCGAACAATGAAAACCCAATCCTACAAACGCCTGATGCAATACTGCGACTTTATTTCGGTACTCAGTCTTTTTGCATCCATTGCTTATGGCTTTAGCCAGATAGTGCCTCTCTGTTATGAAATGGGGAAAAACGACAGCGATACTTTTATATGGGAAGCGTTAATACAAGCCATTGAGTGTTATGCCATTTTCTTTATCGGCCTGCTGGCCTATTTCATGGCACGCAACGTGAAAAAAGGAAAAGTATTCTGCCGCGTCAACCAACGGATTTTGTCGGCCATCGGAATTTCCACAATGCTTTCGGGAGTACTGATGAATGTCATCGTCAATCTCACCCCAATAGACACATTCCATCAGAACAGCATCCTGCTGATTGTGATAGGAGCCGTTTTCGTGCTGGTCTCCTTGCTGTTTGAGATAGGTATCCAGATACAGAAAGAACAAGATTTGACTATTTAACCCAACTACTAACTATGCCGATTATCGTAAATCTTGATGTGATGATGGCGAAACGGAAAGTTTCGCTGGGAGAGCTTGCCGAACGGATTGACCTGACACCGGCAAATCTCTCCATTCTGAAAACAGGAAAGGCCAAGGCCATACGCTTCTCCACCCTGGAGGCCATCTGCAAGGAACTGGACTGCCAGCCAGGGGACATACTGGAATATCGGGCGGAAGAATAATAATCATTTAAACAAGCTTATCCGAAATAAAAAGTCCGGATAAGCTCGTTCTTTCATCACTTACGTCTTGAAAATGACCATTTATTCATGAATGAAAAAACTCTCTATTCTTTTTCTGAACAAAAAAACGTATCTTCGGATAAATAAATCTAATTATCCAACTATGAAAAATCAATCTATCTCATCTTTTATACACACAAAAATCTATCAATTTTAATTATAGCATGGGGGAAAAATAGTTATCCAGAAGTGTTCTATAAATATTAATACATTATGAAAACAACTATCAAATTATTCGGAACAATAGCCATACTTTTTATGTTCATGGCTTGTTCAGAGAGGCAGCAAGATGGAGAATATGAAACCTCACTATTCTCAGTCAAAACAGATGGCAAATGGGGATATGTCAATCACAAAGGGGAATACGTAATTAACCCACAATTTGAAGAAGCCAGTTTATTCACAAACGGACTAGCCCAAATAAAAGTGGATGGAAAAATCGGATTTATCAACGAAAAAGGAGAGATGGTGCTGTCTCCTCAATATAACTCCGCCACTATGTTCCATGACGGGAAAGCATGGGTGGTACGACCAGACAACGCACCAGAACTGATAGACAAAAAGGGGGAAGTAATCTTAGAATACAAAAAAGGACGCATAATACATTCATTTTCAGAAGGACTATCCATCGTGTACGATGACAATGACAACTACTGGGTAATCAATGAAAAAGGAGAAACCATATTCAGTCTACCAGAAAAGCATATTTTCTTTTCTAATTATACAGAAGGACTTGCTGTGGTGAGCAATAAAAAAGATTACGGATATGTCGATAAAGACGGAAAAATCGTAATCAACTGCCAGTTTGACTATGCCGAACCTTTCAAAAATGGAAAAGCCATTGTAAAACAAGGTGACATGTATGGAGTAATCGACAAAGAAGGTAAATACGTAATCAATCCACAATTTAAGGCAATGATGCCTGATGAAAAAGGATACGTAGTACGTGTCGGAGATAAATTCGGCTGGTGTGATGAGAAAGGGAAATTAGTCATCAATCCACAATTTGATTTATTAATGCCATATAATGGTAATGACATGACACCTGTAGCTCTAAACTCCAAAGTAGGCTTTGCAGACAAAGAAGGAAAATATGTGATTAACCCACAATTCAATGATGCGACTCCTGTTTTCGATGACATTATGTGGGTGCAGGCTGATGATAAATGGGGTATTATCAACAAAAAAGGAGAATATATAGCCAACCCACAGTTTGATAAAGTATCAGCATATTCCTACATAAACCCATTTTATGAATATGCCATCTCTGAATATTTTGACGTAGAAGGTATCAGTACATGGATTGCTTCTCTTTTTACTGATGGAAAATTTGATGGAATCAAAGTTTCTGAAACTTCCATTAAGCAATTCCGTGAAAAATATAAAATAGGAGACCGCAATGCATATAGTAAACGCTATTCACGCGACATGAACTATACGATAATTGCCAACGGTACTTTCCAACAAAAAGTATCCAACGGCTGGTGGGGACCTGTTTACAAGCTGATTCCAGACGCTAAGTTGGATTATATTCACCTCCAGATAAACCTTTCAAACCCATCCAAGTATGGAGAAGTATATGGAGCGGTAAATAAGGCTTTAGCTATAAAAGACGGACGTACATCTTCCGGATTATATACCACCATTGAACAGGGAGATGAAAGTCTTTCCATTTATGTAAGCGACAAGCCTTTTACAAGATAAGTCTGCGTATTTAACCTTATAAATATAGCCCAGCCTTCAACACCTCAAATGTTCATGACTGGGCTATTTCATAATAAATATTTACCATTCAAACAATTTGCTTCTGGACAGCAGACAAGCACCTACCACTCCTGCTTTTGCCTGCAGCTTCGACAAGACCACGGCAGAATCTTTGCTTACCAGATTCAAGGAGTATTTGCGGATGGCCGTCTTGATGGGTTGCAAAATATAATCTTCCGTCAACGCCAGCGTTCCGCCGATGACCACCAGTTCCGGATTGAACAGGTTAATCAGACCTGCGAGATAACGCCCCAGTTTGCGCCCGATTTCTTCCACCAGTTCAATGCACAGGATATCTTCTTTATTGGTGGCCTCCACAATCTCTTCCAGCGTAAGTGAGGACTCACCTGAAAGAATTCTTTTGGAAAGAATGGTAGTCTGTCCGTTCTTTACCCGCTCACAAAGAATCCGATGCAGGGCCGAACCGGAAACCTCGGTTTCCAGACATCCTTTTTTTCCGCAACGACAGATAATTTCATTGTCGAACACATTGAAATGACCGAATTCTCCCGAGAAACCCGAACGACCCGTATAGATTTTCCCGTCAATGATAAAGGCCGAACCAAGTCCCCAGCTGAGATTGATGAACACCACATCTTTTTCTCCTTTGACCACTCCTTTCAGTAGCTCACCATAGGCCATGGCACGGGTATCGTTGTCGATGCTCACCGGAATGCCGATTTTTTCAGTCAAAATTTCGGCCAGCGGACGTTCCTCGAAATTAAACATGCTGAAGCTATAGCCTTCTTCCGGATTCACACGGCCCGAAATATTTACTCCTACCTGAAGAATCTTTTCTTTGATATTCTTATGTTTCTCTATGAAAGTGCAAATATGCTGAATCAGCGATTCCAAACTTTCCACTGTATTGTCGAGCCGACATTCTATCCCCATCTGGATATCTACCATATCCCCTGTAAAATTCATCAGGCCGATGTTCAGGCAGAATGCCTTGATATCCACTCCTACCATATAGGCTGAATCCGGATTCAGACCATACAGATTAGGGGGTCTTCCCTCGCTGGTCTCCTGCTTTCCATAATTGATGATGTATCCTTCTTCCACCAGCTCCATGACAAACTTGGTGACAGTAGGAATACTCAAGTCTATATCTTTTGCCAAATCAGGAATTGTAGACGAATGATTGTGCATCAGATAGGTGATAATCCGCTTTTGAGTAAGCATATTTTTCGTGCCATTTCCTAGTCCTTCGATTAACTTGTGTACCATAATATTATGACCATACTTTAGTTGAACCCACAATAGCATGCTCAGATGACAGGCTATTTTCTATCCCTATAAGATTAATAAATTATTATATTTAATGGTTCACAAGGCGTGTTTTACTTATTAAAGCAACCTCCCTGACAAACCGATGGCTAAGATAATAAATTTATTGACATAAAACAACAAAAGTAAAATATTAATTATATATGGCAAAAGCTACAAAAAATCTTCATTAAATCATGGACAACTTAAAATATTATGCGTATTTTAGCAGATATAAATCCATCCTCCCTTAGCCAAATGAAAATACGAATGAAAAAAAGATGCTTGATTTGGGGAATCCTTGTATTCCAATATGTGGTGTCCTTGGCACAATCTGTACCTTCTTCTTCGACGCAACTCCCCGACTATCCAATCACACAAGGTGTATCCGCTCCTTTTGCGGGCTTCATAAAAGACTGGCTGATAGTGGGTGGAGGCTGCAATTTCCCCCTCAAGCCTGCTGCCGAAGGAGGAGAAAAAGTGTATTATGACCAGTGCTATGCACTAAACGTCCAGTCTGAATGCCCACAGTGGATACCGCTTCCATCACTGCCCTGCCCGGTGGCCTACGGCTGTGCCATAGAAACACCGGAGGGCTTGGTCTGCATCGGAGGAGCCAATGCGGACTCCTGCCTGACCCGTGTATTCCGGATTCAAGCTGCCGACTCTCCACAAAAGTTTGCCATCCAACCACTTCCTTCATTGCCCGAAACCATAGACAACGCCGCGGCTACCCTTCTTAACGGATGTATCTACCTTACCGGAGGAAACCAGCAGCACAGACAGAACGCCCTGTACAAACTGGACTTGAATACAGACCAGACGTGGCAGAAACTGGCTGCCTATCCGGGGCCTCAGCGCGTACAGCCGATTCTGGTCCACGACGCACACAAGCTTTATTTAATAGGTGGATACCAGGCAGCATCGGACACCTCGGAAAGCATACTTTCACACGATATCTTATGCTATCTTCCCGAAACCGGCCGCTGGGAGTACGAGTCGGACATACCCCTGGAAGAGAATGGAGAGAAACGCTGTATGGCGGGAGGAAGCGGCACCCAAACCTCCACACATCTCATCCTTGGCGGAGGAGTCAACTATAGCATTTTTAAAAAGGCCCTGGATGGAAAAGCGGGAAAAGACTATCTTACTCACGAGCCATTCTGGTATCGGTTCAACGATGACCTTCTCTGCTTCGACTTCACACATAAAAAATGGACCCAGCATCCCAACATCCCGGGTATGGCACGGGCCGGAGGCATTCTCCTGCTACATCGTCATTGTTTATACATGGTATGCGGAGAAATAAAACCTGGCATACGTACCCCACAAATTACTGTTTATCCACTTAAAAAAGAAAGAGATTTTCAAAATAACCCCTAAAAACCTTGTAGTATAAAAATTATATCGCTATTTTTGCCGATATTAAATAAATCAATTTATTAAATACAATATTATGGAAAAAATCATTGGCTTAATTGATGCTCCGTTTACTCCGTTTTATGAAAATGGGGAAGTAAACTATGAACCGATTGCTGCGTATGCAGCCATGCTGGCAAAAAACGGCCTGAAAGGCGTGTTCATCAACGGCTCATCCGGTGAAGGCTACATGCTGACAGAAGAAGAACGTATGAAACTGGCTGAACGCTGGATTGAAGTGGCTCCCGAAGGTTTCAAGGTAATTGTACACGTGGGAAGCTGCTGCGTAAAGGCAAGCAAGATGCTGGCCGAACATGCACAGAAAATCGGTGCATGGGGTATCGGTGCCATGGCTCCTCCTTTCCCGAAAATCGGCCGCATCGAAGAACTGGTGAAATACTGCGAAGAAATCGCAGCCGGAGCGCCGAATCTTCCATTCTATTATTACCACATTCCGGCATTCAACGGTGCCTACCTGCCGATGGTAGAATTGCTGAAAGCGGTAGACGGACGTATTCCGAACTTTGCCGGTATCAAATATACGTACGAAAGCATTTATGAATACAACCAGTGCCGCCTGTACAAGAACGGCAAGTTCGACATGCTGCACGGACAAGATGAAACCATCCTTCCTTCACTGGCCATGGGCGGTGCACAGGGCGGTATCGGTGGAACGACCAACTACAACGGTATCAATCTGGTAGGCATCCTCGACGCTTGGAAAGCCGGCGACATTGAAAAGGCTCGCGAATTGCAGAACTTCTCACAGGATGTCATCAACGTAATCTGTCACTACCGCGGCAACATCGTAGCCGGAAAACGGATTATGAAACTGATTGGTCTGGACTTGGGCAAGAACCGTACGCCATTCCAGAACATGACCGACGAAGAAGAAGCCCGCATGAAGGCGGAACTGGAAGCTATCAACTTCTTTGACCGTTGCAACAAATTCTAAACATCGGCCTTATGATGTGCATAGATACCTACGCAAAATACTGGGCTGAGAACTACAAAGAGGATCTCACCCACAACATCATGCCTTTCTGGCTGAAATATGGTCTTGACAAGAAACACGGAGGTGTATATACCTGCGTGGCACGCGACGGACAGCTGTTCGACACCACCAAGTCGGTATGGTTCCAGGGCCGTTTTGCCTTTATCTGCTCTTTTGCCTACAACCATGTGGAAAAGAACCCGGAATGGCTGGAAGCAGCCAGACTGACGCTGGATTTCATTGAAAACCACTGTTTCGATACAGACGGAAGAATGTATTTCGAAGTCATGGCCGACGGCACGCCGCTCCGGAAAAGAAGATATGTGTTTTCTGAAAGCTTCGCCGCCATCGCCATGTCGGAATATGCACTGGCTACCGGCAACCAGGAATATGCGAAAAAAGCACTCGACCTGTTCAAGCGGATGCGTCATTTCCTGCACACACCAGGCATTCTGGAACCGAAATACCTTCCGACTCTACAGGCACAGGGCCATTCCATCACCATGATCATGGTCAACGTGGCTTCCTGCATCAAGCAAGTGATTTCCGACCCGGAACTGGATGCCCAGATTGAAGAATCCATCCATGCGTTGAAAAATTACTTCATGCACCCGGAATTTAAGGCTTTACTTGAAATGGTAGGCCCTAAAGGAGAATTCATCGACACCATGAACGGACGTACCATCAACCCGGGACATTGCATCGAGACGTCCTGGTTCCTGTTCGACGTAGCCCGTAACATGAGTGGTAACAAGGAGCTCATCGACATGGCACTGACCATTCTCGACTGGTCATGGGAATGGGGATGGGACAAGCAGTACGGAGGTATCATCAACTTCAAGGACTGCAAGAACCTGCCTCCTCAAGACTATTCACAGGACATGAAATTCTGGTGGCCGCAAACCGAAGCCATCATTGCCAACCTGTATGCCTACAAGCTGACCAAAGACGAAAAATACCTGAAGCGCCATAAACAAATCAGTGAGTGGACGTATGCCCATTTTCCCGATAATGAGTTCGGCGAATGGTATGGATACCTGCATCGCGACGGCACAGTAGCTCAACCCGCAAAAGGTAACTTGTTCAAAGGTCCTTTCCATATTCCAAGAATGATGGTCAAGGGATACACTTTATGTAAAGAAATACTTGCCGGAGAATAATCCGGCAAGTTTCATCATTAATCTGAATAACCATAATATATGAAGAACTCTAAGATTTATCCTTGGGTTGTAGTAGGACTGCTGTGGGGCGTGGCGTTGCTCAACTATATGGACCGGCAAATGCTCAGCACCATGAAGGAGGCCATGCAGATGGATATCACGGAACTGCAATCGGCTACCAACTTCGGTCGTCTGATGGCGATTTTTCTCTGGATTTACGCATTGATGAGTCCGGTTTCGGGGGTCATTGCCGACCGTTTGAACCGTAAATGGTTGATTGTGGGAAGTTTGTTCGTATGGTCTTCCGTCACCTACCTGATGGGAGTGGCCGAAACCTTCAACCAGATTGTCTGGCTGCGTGCTTTGATGGGAGTGAGCGAAGCACTCTACATCCCCGCCGGACTTTCCCTGATTGCAGACTACCACACCGGAAAATCTCGCTCTCTGGCTGTAGGCATCCACATGACCGGCCTGTACACAGGCCAGGCCATCGGGGGATTCGGAGCTACCGTAGCTGAAGCTGTCTCCTGGCATACTACTTTCCATTGGTTCGGTATCATCGGGATAGCCTACGCCGTGATTCTGATGTTATTCCTACACGATAAGAAGACGGAATCCATCCCCACAGAAAAATTGCAAGCTACACCTCATAAAGAAAAAGAAAGCGTTTTCACCAGTCTGAAATCCTTGCTGACCAATGTGGCTTTCTGGGTAATCTTGCTCTATTTTGCCGCTCCAAGCCTTCCCGGATGGGCTACCAAAAACTGGCTCCCGACCTTGTTTGCTGAAAACCTCGACCTGCCGATGTCGCAGGCTGGCCCTATCTCTACCATTACGATTGCCGTTTCTTCCTTCATCGGTGTCATCATCGGCGGTCCGTTGTCCGACCGATGGGTACAAAAAAACCTGCGCGGACGTATATATACTGGGGCCATCGGTTTGGGACTGACCATTCCTTCCCTGCTCTTATTAGGCTTCGGACATAATCTGGTGGCTGTAGTGGGTGCCGGACTGCTGTTCGGTATCGGATATGGCATCTTCGACACCAACAACATGCCTATCCTCTGCCAGTTTGTATCACACAGACAAAGAGCCACGGCATACGGAGTGATGAACATGGTGGGAGTCTCTGCCGGTGCCTTCATCACACATCTACTGGGCCGTTGGGGAGACAACGGCAGCCTGGGAGCCGGTTTTGCCATGCTGGCTATTGTAGTGGCTGTCGCTCTCTGCGTGCAATTATACTTCCTGCGCCCCAAGACAGACAATATGGAATAATAAAACTTTGAAAATATGATTGTTTCCAATTTACAAAACAGTGCCCGGATTGAAGCACTCCACCCTCTGTTCAAACAGTTGTTTGATTATGTGAAAAGTCATGATCTTCTGCATACTCCATGTGGAAGAATCGAGCTGGACGGGAACAACCTGTTCATCAACAATGTGAACCCCACGTGTGTAAAGGCATCCGAACAGGTGCTCGAAGTACACCGTGACTACATTGACATACACATCCTGCTGGAAGGAAAAGAACGTATCGGCTGGAAAGCGATGGAAGATGTCTGCCAACTGAAACAAGCTTACCAGGAAGAAGGAGATTGCGCCCTCTATACAGACACTCCCACCTGTTTCGTGGACCTGCTTCCGGGACAGTTCCTGATTGTCTATCCGGAAGACCCTCATGCTCCAGTCATCGGAGAAGGAAAAATCAGAAAACTGATAGCTAAAGTAAAAATCTAACCTACAACCCTAATTATGAGAAAATTACTTTCCTTATGTATCGGAATGATGTCTATCGGGCTGCAGGCTGCAGACACGGTATTTGTGAAAACCCCACAGGTGCCCATCCTGATAGAACGGCATGACAATGTGCTGGCTTACCTGCGTCTTGACGCAAAGGAAACCCAGACACTGGAAAATGTCACCCTTACTTTTGACAAGAATGTGCCGCTTTCACAGATAAAAGCCGTCAAGTTATATTATGGAGGAACAGACGCTCCCCAGGATAGAGGAAAAAAACGGTTCGCTCCGGTGGAATACATTTCTAGCCATACTCCTGGCCAAACCTTGTCGGCAAATCCTTCTTATTCCATCAAGAAAGCGGAGGTAACACCTAAGACCAGCACCCTTACCCTGGAAGGCAAGCAAAACTTGTTTCCCGGATACAATTTCTTCTGGATCAGCATCGAAATGCAACCTACGGCCTCACTGCAAACCAAAATTTCTGCAGAAGTCGCTCAAGTGAAAGCTGACGGGAAAATCCTGCCCACCAAGAACGTAGCAGGACAGAAAGTGATACAAAGAATGGGAGTCGGCGTACGTCACGCAGGTGACGACGGTTCCGCCGCCTTCCGTATCCCCGGTCTGGTAACCACCAACAAAGGCACTCTTCTGGGCGTATACGATGTACGCTACAACAGCAGCGTAGATTTGCAAGAACACATCGACATCGGCCTCAGCCGTAGTACGGATGGAGGAAAGACTTGGGAAAAGATGCGCCTGCCTCTGTCCTTTAAAGAATATGGAGGACTTCCATCGGCTCAGAACGGTGTAGGTGACCCTTCCATATTAGTAGACACCAAGACAAATACAATATGGATTGTAGCAGCCTGGACGCACGGGATGGGTAACCAACGAGCCTGGTGGAGTTCTCACCAAGGCATGGACTTGAACCATACAGCCCAGCTGGTACTTGCCAAAAGTACGGATGACGGAAAGACCTGGTCCGCCCCCATCAACATCACCGAGCAAGTGAAACTTCCGGAATGGTATTTCCTGCTTCAGGGACCGGGACGAGGTATCACCATGGAAGACGGTACCTTGGTGTTCCCCATCCAGTTCATCGACAAGACCCGTATTCCGAATGCAGGCATCATGTATAGCAAAGACCATGGAAAGACCTGGACCATCCACCACCATGCACGTACCAATACCACAGAAGCGCAGGTGGCCGAACTCGAACCTGGCACCCTCATGCTGAACATGCGTGACAACCGGGGAGGAAGCCGGGCTGTATATACCACACAGGATTTAGGCAAGACATGGAAAGAACATGAATCTTCCCGTACGGCCCTGATAGAGCCTGTATGTATGGCCAGTCTGATCAGCGTGAAAGCCAAGGACAACGTGCTGGGGAAAGACCTGCTGATTTTCTCCAACCCCAACTCAACCAGCGCGCGAAAGGACATGACCATCAAAATCAGTCTCGACGGAGGAAAGACCTGGAGTCCGGAACATCAGTTACTATTGGATGAAGGATATAACTGGGGTTATTCCTGCCTGACCATGATTGATAAAGAAACTATCGGTATATTGTATGAAAGCAGCGTGGCCCACATGACGTTCCAAAGTATCAAGCTCCACGATATTGTAAAATAATTTATTATATAATAGATTTGATTAAAAAGGGAATATTTATTACAATATTCCCTTTTTATTTGCTGATAATCAGATAATATCATTCTTACTCTCTATTTATTTACGAATCTTAAAGACGATTCTTAAATAAATGAATATTCATAAAGCAAGTAGATAAATAAAATAACACCCAGATAAAAAGCAATATTTTATAAAATATTTTATCAAATAATTGTGATATCAAATTTTTTATTTATATATTTGTCGCATGCAAATAGATATATTAATAAAATCGACTAAAAAAGACTTTAAGTTAGCCTAAATCCTTCAATCGCAAACTTTAACCTTATATATACAAGAGTTATGAATAAAAAAATGAAGTCAGTCGGCATGTGTCTGTTGTTGGGTAGTTTATCCACGGGGATGACGTATGCGGACTTATCCACCAACAAAGCTGAAATTGACATTGTACAACAATCGGGTATATGTCAAGGTATTGTGAAAGATGCAACAGGCGAGTCTGTCATCGGTGCTTCCGTGATAGTGAAAGGAACTACCAACGGAACGATTACAGACATCGACGGTAAGTTCTCTTTGTCGAACGTAAAGAAAGGAGATGTTATTGAAATTTCTTTCGTAGGATATATTGCACAAACGATTAAATGGAATGGAACCCCAATCAACGTTATCTTGAAAGAGGATACTCAGACTTTGGAAGAAGTAGTTGTGACGGGATATGGAGGTTCCCAGAAACGAGCTGCACTGACTACGGCTATCTCTAAAATGGATGACCAGGTGTTGAAAAACGCAGCCATGAGTAATGCTGGACAAGCCCTGCAAGGTTCAGTAACCGGTTTACGCGTAATCAATACCACCGGACAACCGGGTGCAGAGCCTGATATCACACTGCGTGGTGGAGCTACCATTACTGGAAGTAACAGTAAAGCTTTGATTGTTGTGGATGGTATCATCCGTGACAGCATGAGTGACATCAACCCTTCTGACATTGAATCCATACAGGTATTGAAAGACGCTGCTTCTACCGCTATTTATGGTGCCCGTGCCAACGGAGGTGTTATTCTGGTAGAAACAAAGAGTGGAAAAGCCGGTAAGGCATCAGTAAACTATAAGTTCAAACTGGGTGTAAACTTTGCTCGTTATGGATATGAGTTCTGTAATGCACACGATTATTTGTACTATAACCGCTTGGGATATAAGCGTTATACCAACAACGTGCCTGGAGCAGCCAACGTAGATACGCAAACAGGTTACGGTACACAAAACAACCTGATTGATGTTCAATATCTCACCAATGAAAATTCTTATTTACAAAATGAAGGATGGCTGGTGATGGACGATCCCTATTACGAAGGTAAACAACTTCTTTATAAAGATTATAGTGGTCAGCTGGATGATGCGGTTTTTGCTAATACCGCCTTGACGCAAGATCATTATGTAAATATTACTGGAGGAAATGATAAAGGGACTTACATGGCCAGCATGGGATACTACAATGAAGATGGTCAGATTAAAGGAACTGGATACAAACGATTCAACGGATCGGTAAGCGGAACTTACAAAATTTTCCCATTCTTAAATGTAAAAGCCGGAGCCACCTACACATGGTCACAGCAGCCTTCTTTGTGGATTGGTTCATACGAACTCTTCTATCGTACCCGTTCACAACGTCCGACATGGAACCCATATAACGAAGACGGAACTCCAGCTTCAGGATGGGGAACCGGCGATGGTAATCCTGAATATTATCGGGACAAGCTGACAAGTGAAGATGGAACTCGCAAAGCTACCTATAACTTTGGATTCGACCTGGACATCATTCCTAAGAAGTTGGTATTCAGCGGGAACACCTCTCTTTACCATTATGACTATCAATATGAAACATTCAACAAGTCATACCAGCTACAGACTTCTTCCACACCGACCAACACACGTGAAGCAAGTGCTCAAATACAGCGTTATACCCAAATCCAAGTAAATGGAACATTAAATTACAAAGATACCTTCAAAGAAAAACATAACTTGGACGTAATGGTAGGTAGCGAATACTTCGGTTACAACCAATTTACCATGCAGGCAAAGACTCAGAATTCTCCGACGGATGATATTCCGACTCTGAATGCAGGCGCTACCCGTACATATACTACATCCGAAAAAACCGGTTATCGTATTGCCTCCGTATTTGGTCGTGTAAATTACAACTATCAGATGAAATATCTGTTGTCTTTGGTAGCCCGCTATGATGGTATCTCTCGCTTGAAAGATAACCGCTGGGGCTTCTTCCCTGGTGTTTCTGTCGGATGGAATGTTACAGAAGAAGATTTCTGGAAGGAATCTAAGATTTCAGATGTCATCAGCAACATCAAGCCGCGCCTGAGTTATGGAGTAAACGGTAACGTAAATGGCATTGGAAACTTTGATATTTATGGAGTGTACAAGCAAATCGGAGCTGGAACGTATAATGGAGCAACCGCATACTACAACTCAGCACTGATAAACACTGGATTAAGATGGGAACAGAGCCGTTCATTTGAAGCTGGTCTGGATTTGGGCTTTTTCAATAACCGATTGAGCTTCATTCTGGACTATTACAACAGAACAACCGACGATTTGCTGACAGATGTAAATCTGCCTGCTTATACCGGTTTTTCAACCATGAAAACCAACTTGGGAAGACTGCGTAACTCCGGATTTGAAATGGAAGTAAGAGCTAATATTCTTTCCAATGTAAAAGGATTTAACTGGGAAGTTTCTGCTAACTTAACTTCCGTATCCAACAAAGTGTTGAAGTTACCGACCAGTGACAAACCTTTTAATCAGATTGATGGTTATGAAGTTGCAGCCGGACTATATAACCCAGAAACAGGAGAAACTCCAACCAAATGGATTGGTGGTTACCGAGAAGGTGGTAAACTGGGAGACATGGTAGGCTATGTACAAAACCATATCTTCAGAGACTGGAATGACGTAAAAGCAAACGCCAATATGATTATTGATGAAGTGGCTAACCTATATGGACCAGGTATGGCGAATGAAATCAACCCACAAACAGGTGTCACTTACGCTGAATCCAACGGATGGAAACCTATCGAACCCGGAGATGTATGCTGGGAAGACATCAATAAAGATGGAAAAATCAATAGCCTTGACCGCGCTGTTGTAGGTAATATCTTCCCGAAAGTAACCGGTGGATTCTCTACTACTTTATCTTACAAGAATTGGTCTTTGTACGCACGATTCGACTATGCATTAGGTCACACTATCTACAACGATTTAAAAGCTCGTTCTTTAGGACAGTACCAAGGACAATTTAACATCATTGATAAAGTACACGATACGTGGAGCGAAACCAATCCGGATACAGACCTTCCGGTATTCACTTATGCTGACCAGTTGAACAAGAAAAACATCACCCGTTCAAACAATGGAAACACAGCTGTCGATAATAACAGCTCACGCTTCTATGAGAAAGGGGATTATCTAGCTTTACGAGAAATCACATTGAGTTATTCTTTACCCAAAAAATGGATTGGTAAAGCAGGCATGCAAGACGCTTCTGTATATGTAACCGGCCAAAATCTGTTCTATATCACAGGATATGATGGCGTTTCCCCGGAACCGGCCGTATCTACGACCTATGGAAGAGGTATCGATAATGGACGTTATCCTACTCCAAGAACCGTATTGTTTGGCTTATCTGTAACATTCTGAAAAAAATAACGATTATGAAAAAAATATTCAACTATATTATAGCCGGATGTCTGGCAACGTCTTTTACCGGTTGCTTGGACATGGAACCTGTTAGTAGTATTACTGATGTAAACTATTGGAAAGATGCGGCACAATTTGAAGCATTTAATGTAGGACTTCACGGTTTATTACGTGAAAGATCTTATACCATCTTCGAATTAGGAGAACCTCGTGCCGACATTTATAATTCCAACCCATTTACAGGAGAAGCAACTCAGGGAGTGGAAAGAATGATTGACAACACGCTGAATGCAGCAAATCCTGTCATTAGTAATTATGGTGATTTCTACGTATTAATCAACCAATTAAACCTGATGATCAATCATGCAGAATCTACCGATTTGCTGGATGCCAGCACTAAGAACTATTATCTAGGAGAAGCATACGGTCTAAGAGCTTATGTATATTTTCACCTGTTACGTTCTTGGGGAGATGTGGTACTGCAATTGGATTACACCAATGGTAACTCCATCGATATAGGTAACCCAAGCAAAGCAGCCTCTTCTGCTGCCGATGTAATGACACAAATCAAGAAAGACATCCAAAGTTCAGAAGATGCTTTTGGTGATGATTATTCATTCAAATATGGTAAATGTTATTGGTCGAAAGCGGCTACCATGATGCTAAAAGGTGAAGTGTACTTATGGAGCGGAAAGCAAATGGGAGGCGGTGAAGCAGACTATACAACAGCCAAAAATGCATTGACGGCAGTAAAAGCAGCTGGAGTAGGATTACTAAGTAACTTCCAGAAAGTATTTGCATACGACAATAAAGAAAATAACGAAATTATTTTCGCCATACACAATGGAAGAAATGAGTATAGCATGTGGAATGACCAATATCGTTCAACCATGGTCATGAACCAAGCAAACTTTGGCACCTATTATGACGAAAACGGCGTCTTGCTAAATGAGACCGAAATGGCTGATATGAGCGGACTGATTCGTTATCAAGTAGAACAAGATTTATATACTCAATTATTCCGGGAGGGAGATAGCAGAAAATCATACTCTATAAAAGGTATCTATAGCAAAAACAGTGATAGCGAACCACTCACTTTTAGTGCTCCTATTGCCTATAAATTTCAGGGAGTTTTACTGGAAGGTGATGCCCAAAGAAGCTGGTTGGACGATTATCCTATTTACCGCTATGCAGACTGCTTACTGGCATTGGCCACTGCCAAAGCTTTCTTAGGTGAAGATATCTCCACAGAAATCAACGAAGTGCGCGAACGTGCTTATGGGACGGAATATTTCAATGCTCACAAAAATGAGGTTGCATATCCTAATGACAAAGATGCTAACTTCTATTCTAATAATCGCTTTGTAGGCAGTGATGAAAATCCTATTGAGGCTATCCTGAAAGAAAGAATGAGAGAATTCTTGTTCGAAGGGAAACGCTGGTATGATATCCGCCTGATGGGTAATGAATATGTCACTAAATATTCTAGTGCAAACGAGAGCCGTCTGTTATGGCCACTCGATGAAAATACATTAGGAGAAAACAGTGCCTTGAAGCAAACCCCTGGATACTAATCTCCATATAAAATTTACAAAGGCCTTAGAATTTTCTCCAAGAAATAAGGGGAAAACTCTAAGGCCTTTTTGTATGAGAGCACCTTTATCCATGTGAATACCCTAACATCAATATTATATGAAAAAATTATTTTTAGGAATCTGTTTATTTTTTATCGCCCTGACCGAAGGGTTTCCACAAAAGGTTTACACGCCTGACTGGAAATCTCTAGATAAACGTCCCATCCCAACTTGGTTTCAAGATGCAAAATTTGGCATATTTATCCATTGGGGACTCTATTCTGTACCAGCATGGTCTCCTAAAGGAACCTATGCCGAATGGTATCAATACTGGTTAGATAATAAAACATTATTTGGGAATGGTGACTTCAAAGGAGATGAGATCTATAATTATCACCGACTAACCTATGGAGAAGATTTTACTTACATGGATTTTGCACCACTGTTTAAAGCCCAAAATTACAATGCTACAGAATGGGCTGATCTATTTGTAAAATCTGGAGCAAAATATGCTGTTCTAACCACTAAACATCACGATGGATTTGCTCTATGGGACAGTAAAGAGGCATCTCACAATCACGCACGCCCATGGAATAGTGTAGAAATTGGTCCTCATAAAGATTTAGTAGGTGAATTTGTCAAGGCCATGCGAAAAGCGTCTCTTAAAGTTGGATGCTACTTTTCTCTAAGAGAATGGAATAATCCTCTCTACACTTCCGAAAACATGCCTATTTATACTGAACAACATCTGTATCCACAACTAAAGGATCTCATCACAAAATATAAGCCAGACCTAATCTGGGCAGACGGACCAGACAGCTACGATGAGGATATTTGGAAGACAAAAGAATTCTTATCATGGCTATATTCTTCTTCCGACATAAAAGACAGTGTAGTAATCAATGACCGTTGGGCCAAGTTCAAAAACGGCAGACACGGAGACTTCTACACAAGTGAATATAGCTCTTCTAATAAGAAATATGATAAACCATGGGAAGAATGCAGGGGCATGGGGTTTTCTTTTGGCTACAACAAACTTGAAGATATCGAAGATTACGCTACCCCACAAGCTTTAATCCATACGCTTGCAAAAATCGTTAGCCAAGGTGGAAATCTTTTACTGAACATAGGGCCTACGGCAGAAGGAAAAATTCCTCCAATTATGCAAGAACGATTGCTTCAGATAGGAGAATGGCTTAAGATTAACGGAGAAGCTATATACCAAACCAGACCTTGGAAGAAAAGCAGCCAGTGGTCGGAAGGAAAACGTGACTGGAAATCAGAAGAAAAATACTATGTTAGTGGCAACTCTATTCTGAAACAGACTGTTAATCCTGATCCTGGATACGCTGTACAAGAGGCGTTCTTCACATCGAAAGACAATAACTTATATGCTATCTTAACTTCCTACCCTAATGATAAAATTACATTGCAAGATATTAAATCTACACCGCTTACTACTATTCGCCTGCTTGGTTATTCGAACGAACTAAAATGGGAACAAAAAGGAAAAAATCTAATCGTATATTTACCGCGATTGACTTTTACTAAAATACCATGCAAATATGCATGGACTTTAAAAATCACTCATATTCAATAAACCTACATTCTGTTATGAAACCTCTTTTCATTCTCATAGCCATATTCTATAGCTGGATTCCTAGCTGGGGGAAATCCCTCTACCCTCTTCTGCCTTATCCGCAGAAAATAACTTATACAGATAAACAATTGGTATTAGATAAACTATATCTTGACACGACAGAAGAAATATCCAAACAATGGAAAGAGTGGCTACAAAGCATTAATGCAACTTCCACTTCCACACAAACAGATAAAACAATCAATATTAAAATCAAAAAATGTCTGCCGGAAATTCCTATTCCTACCGATGAAGGCTACAAATTGAGCATCACCGAAAAGCAAATAGAAGTCACTGCCACTTCTCCTACAGGAGTTTACAGAGCATTACAAACAATCCAGCAATTAACGGCCTATGCAAAAAATTACCTTCCTACCTGTGAGATTATAGACTGGCCTGCTTTCCGCATCAGAGGATTCATGCAGGATGTAGGCCGTACCTATATTTCTATAAAAGAACTGAAAAAAGAAATCGAGCTACTCAGCAAGTTCAAAATCAATGTATTCCACTGGCATCTGACTGAGAATCAGGCTTGGCGTCTGGAAAGTAAAATATATCCTGAACTCAACGCTCCTGAGAGCATGACTCGCATGCCAGGCAAATATTATACCTTGCAAGAAGCAAAAGACCTTGTGGCGTTCTGCAAGCAACGGCATGTAACATTAATTCCAGAAATTGATATGCCTGGTCACAGTGCTGCTTTTGTAAGAACTTTCCACACCGACATGCAAAGCGAAAAAGGCATGGAAATTCTAAAAAGACTCATGGATGAGGTATGCGAAACATTCGATGTACCCTTTATTCATATAGGTACGGACGAAGTACAGTTTACCAACCCACAATTTGTTCCGGAAATGGTAGCCTACATCCGTAATAAAGGGAAAAAAGTCATTTCATGGAACCCTGGTTGGAAATACCAAACAGGCGAAATAGACATGACACAGTTATGGAGTTTCCGGGGAAAAGCCCAATCAGGAATTTCGGCCATCGACAGTCGCTATCACTATGTCAATCATTTCGACATTTTTGCCGACCTGATTGCTTTATACAACAGCCGTATTTACAACCAAGATATGGGAAACGAAGACATTGCAGGAAGCATCTTGGCCATTTGGAACGACCGTTACCTCCAAAACGAGAAACAAATCGTAGCGGACAACAATTTGTATGCTCACATGCTGGCGCTTGCCGAAAGAAGTTGGCGGGGAGGCGGCTACGGCTATTTCGATGAAACCACGAACCTTTTACGGAAAAAAGATACAGAGATCTATACACAATTTACTGATTTCGAAGACAGAATGCTTTGGCACAAGACGCACACCTTCAAAGGAGAACCTTTTCCCTACGTCAGACAGGCTAACGTGGTATGGCGTATTACAGATGCATTTCCCAATGAAGGAGACCTGGCCCGTACGTTTCCCCCTGAACAAGAAGAAAAAGAAAGCTACTTATATAAAGGGAAAATCTACCAAAGCCATGTCGTCTACGGAGCAGGAGTTTACTTGCGCCATGTATGGGGAGAATTAGTTCCCGGATTATATTCCTCACCTGAAAAGAACCACACGGCGTATGCCACCACCTGGATATTCTCTCCTAAGAAGCAAAAGGTGGGGTTATTCCTGGAATTCCAGAATTATAGCCGTTCCGAAAGTGATTTGGCCCCACAACAAGGAACATGGGATTATAAAGGCAGCCGTGCTTGGTTGAACCAGCAAGAAATACTTCCACCGATATGGGAAAACAACCATAAAGAGCGGTCGAACGAGATTCCTCTAACGAACGAAAATGCAACCTCCCGCCCTCCGATACAAGTAACACTACACAAAGGATGGAACAAACTCTTCCTCAAGTTGCCTATAGGAAATTTTAAAACACCAGAGGTCAGATTGGTAAAATGGATGTTCAATGCTGTCTTTGTAACGCCAGATGGAAAAAAAGAAATCGACAACATCATTTACTCACCTGAGAGAAATTAAATTAAAAACATATTAATCTGCAATCCATGAAAACAATTTTACTACTAATTATAGGCTTAACATATAGCCTATCCACTTTCGGACAAACGGGAAGAAGATATTCAACCTATTACTACCAACGAGTTTCTCTATTTGAACAACTCCCGATAAGTTCGGATGACATTCTTTTTATCGGAAATAGTATAACTGATGGAGGAGAATGGAGTGAATTATTTCAAAATTCCCATGTTAAAAATAGAGGAATCAGCGGAGATACTACTTGGGGGGTATATGATAGAATTTCTGTCTTACTTAAAGGAAAGCCTGCACAAATCTTTCTAATGATTGGAATCAACAATGTTCCTCAAGGAGAATCACCGAATAATATAGCCTCTGATATACAACAAATCATACAAAAAATAAAAAAAGAATCACCGTATACAGAAATCTTGATACAAAGCGTGTTACCTGTCACCACAAAGTATAACCTGTTTCAAGAGCATACTTCCCATTGGCAAGAAATCCCTGACATTAATCAGGCTATTTTAAATATTTGTCAAAAAGAAAATGTGAAATATATTGACCTTTTCACTCACTTCGTAGATGAAAATGGACAAATGAAACCCGAATATACCAATGACGGGCTGCACCTTCTTGGGAAAGGCTATATGCTATGGAAAGAAATTATCACTCCCTATTTAAAGAAATAAAATGAAACCAACAATCTTAATTCTACTGCTCTGTCAATTCTTATTACAACCCGTACAAGCTGACAAGAAAATAAAAGTGGCCTGTGTAGGAAATAGCATCACCTACGGAACCGGCATTGCCAATCGCGATACAGATTCCTATCCTGCACAATTACAAAAACTACTGGGAAAGAAATACTCTGTGGGTAATTTTGGAAAACCTGGAGCAACTCTATTGGCACATGGACATCATCCTTATATTCAACAAGAAGAATATCAAAAGGCTCTTGATTTTGCTGGAGATATTGTGGTCATTCACCTTGGTATTAATGACACCGATCCAAGAAACTGGCCTAACTACAGAGATGAATTCGTTCATGATTATTTAAGACTAATAGCCTCTTTTAAAAAGGTCAATCCTCAGTGTCGCATTCTATTGGCATACATTACCCCAATAGCTGACCGACATCCTCGTTTTATCTCAGGTACCCAACAATGGCATGAGGAAATTCAAGAAGCAATTAAAGTAGTTGCTCAAATAACTCAGGCAGAACTCATAGATTTCCATACTCCATTATACCCTTACCCTATTTTATTGCCTGATGCTATTCATCCCAATGAAGAAGGAGCACATCTTCTAGCTCAGACAGCATACTCAGCCATCACTGGCGATTATGGAGGACTTAAACTACCAATTCTCTATACTGATTATATGGTATTACAACGTAATATCCCACTGCGTATTCATGGCACAGCCAATACAAAAACTCCTGTGACTGTAAGTATTGACGGCCAAAATAAAAAAACGATTACTGATAAAAACGGTAAATGGGAAGTAATATTAGATCCGATAAAAGCAGGAGCCAACTATGAGCTTTCCATACAAACCCCACAGCAATCACGCACCTTTCATCATGTGGCTGCAGGAGAGGTATGGTTGTGTTCCGGACAATCTAACATGCAGTTCATGTTGCAACAAGCCAAAGATGCTGCTATCGACATATCACAGGCATACAATCCACACATCCGTTTCTTTCACATGAAAGGAAAATGGGATACCAATGCCACGGAATGGCCAGCCCAAGCCATCGATTCCATCAATCATCTTTTCTATTATCAACCCACCGTATGGACCGAATGCACCTCCAATACGGCGGCTACGTTCTCTGCTGTAGCTTACTATTTTGGAAAAATGCTACAAGACAGTTTAAAAGTTCCCATCGGACTGATTTGCAATGCCGTGGGAGGATCAACCACAGAATCGTGGGTCGACCGCCACTCATTGGAAAAAAATTTCCCCGCTATTCTGAAAGATTGGACTCAAAACGACTTTATTCAAGAATGGGCCAGAAAAAGAGCCCTGCTCAACCTCCAGAAAAGCACAAATTCATTCAAACGTCACCCATACGAACCCTGTTATTTATATGAAGCCGGCATACTCCCCCTCCAGCAATATCCCCTCAAAGGAGTCATCTGGTATCAAGGAGAATCAAATGCGCACCACATGGAAGCACATTATAAATTATTTAAGTTATTAGTGAACGGATGGAGACAAAACTGGAACCAGCCAGACATGCCTTTCTATTTTGTCCAGCTTTCCAGCCTGAACCGTCCCTCATGGCCCTGGTTCCGTGACAGCCAACGACGTTTGATGAACGAAATACCTCATACTGGTATGGTGGTATCGACCGATAAAGGCGATTCATTGAATGTACATCCTACCGACAAACGTCCTATCGGAGAACGGTTGGCCAAATGGGCATTAAATCAAACTTATCATTATTCTTTACTTCCATCCGGTCCTCTGTACAAACAAGCCATCAGAAAAAATCATGAAGCAATCATAGAATTTGCGTATGCAGCAGGCCTACACACCTCGGATAGAAAACCGCTCATCGGCTTTGAGCTGGCAGAATATGAAGGAATCTATTTCCCTGCCCAGGCCGTCATAGCGGGGGATAAGGTCCGAGTCTACTCCGATTCAATCAAACATCCACGATATATACGATATGGCTGGCAACCTTTTACCCGCGCCAATCTTGTCAATAAAGATCAGCTTCCAGCCTCTTCCTTCCGTGATAAAATCCAGTAACCGATTTCATGTTTCCACAGAAAACATTTTCAAACAGTTGATTAGCAACCTGAAATTTCGTATTTTTGCCCCTATCAATTGAAATTACGTAATTTTATCAAGATGAATCAAGAATTCGAGCTTATCGCCAAGACCTTCCAGGGACTGGAAGAAGTTCTGGCACAAGAACTCACAGAGCTGGGAGCCAGCAACATTGAAATCGGCCGACGCATGGTTTCTTTCACCGGCGACAAGGCCATGATGTATAAGGCAAACTTCTGCCTGCGCACCGCCATCCGTATTTTAAAACCCATCAAACATTTCACAGCCAAGACGGCCGACGAAGTATATGAAGCCGTGAAAAGTATCGAATGGGAGAAATACCTCGACAACATGAGCAGTTTTTCCGTGGATGCCGTGGTTTATTCCAGCGAATTCCGCCATTCCAAGTTTGTGGCCTACAAGGTGAAGGATGCAGTGGTCGACTATTTCCGTGAAAAGACCGGCAACCGTCCTTCCGTACGTATCAGTAATCCGGACCTGGCCATTCACATTCACATTGCGGAAGAAGAATGTACACTGGCACTCGACAGTTCCGGCGAATCCCTCCATCGCAGAGGCTACCGTCAGGAACAAGTGGAAGCACCGCTGAATGAAGTGTTGGCTGCCGGTATGATTCTGATGACAGGCTGGAGAGGCGAATGCGACCTGATTGACCCGATGTGCGGTTCAGGTACCATCCCTATCGAAGCGGCCCTGATAGCCCGTAACATTGCGCCGGGAGTGTTCCGTAAAGAGTTCGGATTCGAAAAATGGAAAGATTTTGACCAGGAACTTTTCGATGCCATTTATAACGATGATTCACAGGAACGTGAATTCACGCATAAGATTTACGGGTACGACAACAATCCGAAAGCCAACGAGATTGCCCAGCACAACGTGAAAGCGGCAGGAGTCAGCAAGGATGTCATCCTGAAAATCCAACCGTTCCAGCAGTTTGAAAAGCCGGAACAGAAAAGCATCATCATCACCAACCCGCCGTATGGAGAACGTATCTCTTCCGACGATTTGCTGGGCCTCTACCAGATGATTGGGGAACGTTTGAAACATGCCTTCACAGGAAACGATGCCTGGATTCTGAGCTACCGCGACGAATGTTTCGACCAGATTGGCCTGAAGGCTTCCGTGAAAGTGCCTTTGTTCAACGGTGCCTTGGAGTGTCAGTTCCGCAAATACCAAATTTTTGACGGGAAATACAAGGAATTCCGCTCAGAAAACAGTGACAAGGAATTCAAGCCGAAACGGGAAGACAAACCGGCACGTTCACGTCATCACGGTGAAAAAGTGGAATACGTACGTAAGGAACGCAAAGAGGGCACTCGTGGAGAACGGAAAGAAGGTTTCCGAAGCGAACGCAAAGAAGGTTTCCGCAAAGATTCCGACCAGAAAGAAACGTTCCGCGGACGGAAAGCTGGCGACGGAAAAGAATTTACCCGCGAACGCCGCAAGGAATTCAAATACAAAGAGGAACCGAAACCGCGCAACCCGCGTCCTTCTACGGATGACGGACGCCCGAAAGCGGCTCCTGCTCCTCGCTACATGCACAAGCGCCGCAGCGAGGAAGAAGAAAATTCACAGGATTAAAGACAAGTCACACATGAAACGTATATTTTTATTCTTCTTTTTATGTAGTATGACCGTCCTCACCACTTTTGCCCAGGAAAAGAAAGCCGACTATACGCTGGAAGATGTCATTCCGGGCGGCAACAATTATTTCAACCTGATGCCCAAGAACATTCCGGGACTGCAATGGTGGGGGGATGTATGTGTACGCGCGGACGTGGAAAATATCCGCCGTATCCAGTTGAAAGATGGCAAGGAAACCGTACTGGTTACCCTGAAAGAAGTGAACCAGGCTCTTGAAAAAGGAGAAAAGCCTTTCCAGCCGTCGCACGAACTGAAACCGCTCCGCAGTCTGATGGCTGCTTCATTGCCTTGGGCGGAACGGAAAGTGATTGTATTCCAGCAAAGCAACTACTGGGTGGAATATGATTTCGGACAGAAAAAGATTACCAACCTGTTCCGCCTGAACGAAAAAGCAGGTAACCTGGACTTCTGCAAGGCCAATGACAAAGTAGCCTATACCATCGGCAACGGTCTGTTTGTAGCCGACAAGGGAGAAGAAAGCCGGCAAATCAATCCGTCACAGACGGAAGAAGGAGTGGTTTACGGTCAGGCTGTACACCGCAACGAGTTTGGCATCTATAAGGGTACATTCTGGAGTCCGAAAGGAAACTACCTGGCTTTCTACCGCATGGATCAGAGTATGGTGACCGATTATCCACAGGTAAATACTTCCACCCGTATCGCTACCCTGGAACCGGACAAATATCCGATGGCGGGCATGACCAGCCACAAGGTGACCGTGGGAGTGTACGATGTAAAAACTGGGAAAGTGATTTACTTGCAGGCAGGCGACCCTACCGACCGTTATTTCACCAATGTCAGCTGGTCGCCCGACGAGCAGCATATCTACGTCATCGAGCTGAACCGCGACCAGAACCATGCACAGCTGGTCAGCTATCAGGCTGCCACCGGAGAAAAGGAAGGTATCCTGTATGAAGAAAAGCATCCGAAATACGTAGAACCTCAACACCCATTGGTATTCCTGCCATGGGATGAAACTCAGTTCATCTACCAAAGCCAGCGCGACGGTTTCAACCACCTGTACCTGATGGATACGAAAACCAAAGGAGAAGGAGTTTGGAAGAATGGCAAACTGGAAGGCAGCACCTACCTGGAGCACCTGAAAGTCACTCCTTTGACCCAAGGTGACTGGCTGGTTCAGGATATTTTAGGATTCAATGCGGACAAGAAGGAGATTATTATCGGCAGTACGGAAATCTCTCCGCTGCAGACCAATCTGTTCAGCCTCAACGTGAAAACCGGGAAACGTACACTACTGGGAGAAAAAGACGGCATGCACCGGGCTTCTCTCTCCGCCAGCGGTACGTATTTGATAGATAACTTCTCTTCTTTCACCGTGGGACGGGAAATCACCTTGCTGCCTACCAGCGGCAAGAAGGGAACCACCCTGCTGAAGGCGGACGACCCGATGTGCAGTCAGTTCAACTTGCCGGAAATCACCCTCGGAACTCTTAAAGCTGCCGACGGAAAGACGGATTTATATTACCGCCTGATTAAACCGGTGGACTTTGACCCGAACAAGAAATATCCGGCCATCATCTATGTATATGGCGGACCGCATGCACAGCTCATCCACAACACGCGCTTCTACGATGCCAGAGGATGGGACCTGTACATGGCACAGAAAGGATATGTCATGCTGACAGTAGACAGCCGGGGAAGTGACAACCGGGGACTGGCGTTTGAAAACTGCACGTTCCGCCACCTGGGAGTGGAAGAAATGAAAGACCAGATGAAGGGAGTGGAATTCCTGAAATCCCTGTCGTACGTAGACGGTGAACGCATCGGCGTACATGGCTGGAGCTTCGGCGGTTTCATGACCACCAACCTCATGCTGACTTATCCCGATATTTTCAAAGTGGGGGTAGCCGGCGGACCGGTCATCGACTGGAAGTTCTATGAAGTGATGTACGGCGAACGTTACATGGATACGCCACAGGCTAATCCGGAAGGCTACAAAGGCTCCGACCTGAAACTGAAAGCCGGCAGCCTGAAAGGCCGTCTGGAAATCATCATCGGCGGAACAGACCCCACCTGCGTACCCCAGCACACTTACACGTTCCTGAGGGCATGTATCGAAGCTGGCACACACCCCGACCTCTTCATTTATCCGGAAGACGGACACAACATGATGGGACGCGACCGTGTACACCTGCACGAACACATCACCCGCTATTTTGAAGACCATTTGAAATAATCGACTAAAAAACAGATACGTATATGAAACTTTTACTGTTAGGTTCAGGAGGACGCGAACATGCACTGGCATGGAAAATCGCACAAAGCCCGAAAATTGAGAAGTTGTACATCGCTCCGGGAAATGCCGGCACACGCGAAGTGGGCGAAAATGTAGCCATCAAGGCCGATGACTTTGAAGGTATCAAGCAGTTTGTCATCGACAACGGTATCGACATGGTAGTGGTAGGTCCGGAAGACCCGCTGGTGAAGGGGGTATATGATTTCTTCAAGCACGACGAAGCCTTGAAACAGATTCCGGTCATCGGACCGTCGAAAGCGGGAGCCGTACTGGAAGGAAGCAAGGAATTTGCCAAAGGATTCATGCAACGTCACCACATCCCGACAGCCGGATACAAGAGCATTACTGCAGCCAATCTGGAAGAGGGACTGGCTTTCCTGGAAACACTGGAAGCTCCTTACGTGCTGAAGGCCGACGGACTTTGTGCCGGAAAAGGGGTGCTGATTCTCCCTACCTTGGAAGAAGCCAAGAAGGAGCTGAAGGAAATGCTGGGCGGCATGTTCGGCAACGCTTCGGCTACGGTGGTAATCGAGGAATTCCTGAGCGGCATTGAATGTTCGGTATTCGTACTGACCGACGGAAAGAGTTACAAAATTCTGCCGGAAGCCAAAGACTACAAGCGTATCGGTGAAGGCGACAAAGGTCTGAACACCGGCGGTATGGGTTCTGTTTCTCCCGTTCCGTTTGCCGACGCTGACTGGATGAAGAAAGTGGAAGACCGCATCATCCGTCCTACGGTAGAAGGGTTGGCGGCAGAAGGTATCGACTACAAAGGATTTATCTTCTTCGGACTGATTAACGTGAAAGGTGAACCGATGGTCATCGAATACAATGTCCGTATGGGCGACCCCGAGACAGAAAGCGTCATGCTGCGTATCAAGAGCGACCTGGTAGACCTCTTCGAGGGAGTGGCCCAGGGCAACCTGAACGAAAAGACGCTGGAAATCGACCCGCGGTCGGCTGTCTGCGTCATGCTGGTATCCGGAGGCTATCCGGAGGCTTACGAAAAGGGATTCCCGATTAGCGGCATCGAGGAAGCCAAAGCAGGCGGAAGCACCGTATTCCATGCCGGTACGGCCCTGAAAGACGGACAGGTAGTGACTTCCGGCGGACGTGTCATCGCCGTCAGCTCTTACGGTGCCAACAAGGAAGAAGCTTTGGCACAGTCTTTCCGGAATGCGGGAAAAATCCACTTCGAGAAGAAATATTTCCGTTCTGACATCGGATTCGACCTCTAAACATGCTTGCGCGAAACAAATTTCAATATGAACTGGCAACAGGAAGAATCACTCTTCCTGTTGCCGTTATTTTCTGTCTGCTTCTATGGGCCATCACCTACCACGAAGAAACGGACTTCATTTCTTTGGCCATTCACGGCCTGATAACCTACTTCCTGATAGAGCTGAACACCACGTTCTCGCTCATCCGCACACGTACCACGCTGCATGCGGCCCTGTATCTTTTTTTCTTTGGGGGGATTCCTTTCCTGCACACCTACTCGCACGAACAATGGATTCCATTGCTGTTTGTCATCAGCTTTGCCTATCTGTTCCGGAGTTATGAGTCGCCCTACGCGGCCATCCCTATCTTCCACACCTTCCTCTGCATCGGCATCAGCAGTTTCCTGTTGCCACAGACCTTGTATTTCATTCCTCTGATTTACTTTTACATGATGGGATTGCGCGCGTTTACTCTCCGCACTTTCTTTGCGGGCCTGACGGGTATCTTCACTCCCTACTGGATTATGCTTTGCTACCACCTGTACACAGGCACGCCGGAAAAAATCGGCGAACCGTTCCTGCAACTTTCCAGCTTTCCTCCGATAGACTATTCCGTGCTGTCACTCTCCCAGCTGGTATCCGGTGGCGCAGCCCTGCTGATTATTGCCATCTGCAGTGTAGAGAGTTTGCTGCATATCTATCAGGACAAGGTACAGACACGTATCATGCTTCGTATCCTTCTCATCACCGGAGCGGCCACCCTGGTCTGCATGATACTCATCCCTTCCCATTTCAATACCTTTTTCACCATGACGCTCATTGCTGGCTCCATCCTGGGAGGACACCTGCTGGCACTGACCTTCAACCGTTTTACCCGCATCTTCCTGTGGGCAGCCTTCGCCCTCTGGATTGGCGTATGCATATTTAATGTATGGATGCATTTATTCAAATTCTGATAGACTGGGGATACTGGGGGATGTTTCTCTCGGCTTTCCTGGCAGGTACCATCCTGCCCTTCAGTTCGGAAGTGGTCCTGCTGGCCTGCGTGGGGCTGGGACTGGACCCGGTGTGGTCTACCCTTTTCACCACGGCAGGCAATGCCCTGGGAGGTGTGACCTGCTACTGGATAGGACGGATGGGAAAGACCGAATGGATTGAAAAATATTTCAAGGTCGACAAGAAGCAGATGGACCGAGCCGTCCGCTTCATTCACGGACGGGGTTCATGGATGGCCTTCTTCTCGTTCCTGCCCGTCATCGGCGACGCCTTGCTCATCGCCCTGGGTTTCATGCGGGGCAACTTCTGGATTACCACCCTTGCCATGACCATCGGCAAGCTGGCACGGTATGCCATCATCGTGGCCACGGCACTGGGCGTATTCCAATATCTCCAATAAGAAACCGGCACATATTTTCCTTACTTACAGGATATGCGTATCTTTGCAACAACGCAATCGATAGCTTTATGATTACACTTGAAACGACAGCCGACGGAAGCAACACCCTGTTTGTGCCGGAACTGGACGAACATTATCACTCCGTGAAAGGAGCCTTGACAGAATCGCAGCACATCTTCATCCAGATGGGGCTGAACCACTCGCAGGCGGAAAAGCCTCATGTACTGGAAATCGGGTTCGGTACCGGGCTGAATGCCTTTCTGACCCTGCTGGAAGCTGAGAAACAGCATAGAGAAGTCTGTTTCACCAGCATCGAGCGATACCCGCTGGAAGAAGACATCGTGCGGAAACTGGGATACCCGGAGACAATCGCCCCGGAAGCCAGCGAAAAGTTCTATGCCCTGCACACTGCCCCATGGAACCGGCCCGTCCGCCTCTCTCCCTGTTTCACCCTGCACAAGATAGAAGGAGATTTCACGCACTTCGATTTCCAGTCGCACTACGACGTGGTCTACTTCGATGCCTTCGCACCGGAAAAACAGCCGAAAATGTGGAGCCAGCCCCTTTTTGACCACCTGTACCGGCAAATGAATCCCGGCGGCATCCTTACCACCTACTGTGCCAAAGGCGTGGTAAGAAGAATGCTTCAGGCAGCCGGATTCACCGTAGAACGGCTTCCGGGTCCTCCGGGAGGCAAACGGGAGATTCTCCGTGCCAGCAAGGAAATTTGAAAACACCGTGTCATAAAAGGTGAAAAGCGGCGACATTGTCTATGTTTTCCGCCCGCGAGCCCTACGTTTTCCACACCGGAAACATACGTTTCTGCGGTGGAAAACGTAGGGCTCCGCTGTGAGAAACATACAAAACAAGAAAACATTTTCCGATTCATGCAAGAGAATTTGCCCATTATTGCTTTCGAAACATATCCTTTCCCCCAGACAACCCCCACTTACTCCAGCTGAAAGAAAAAATAAGACGGTCAAGAAGAGTTTTTCCCTTCTCTCCACACGAAACTTCAGACGCTTGCTTTCAAGCCTCGGAAAGATTTTGTAGCTTTGCAAAAATACTTATCTAATAGCTGAATATATGTGCACAAAAAAATACCTTTTCCTGCTTCTGATGGGGCTGGTACTCGCCGCATGTACAGGAAATAAGGGGAACGACAAACGACAAACACTGACCGTAACCATTGAACCTCTACGCTACTTCACGGAAGCCATCGCCGGAGACAAGTTCCAGGTGGTGAGCATCGTTCCCAAGGGAGGAAATCCCGAAACTTACGACCCTACCCCACAACAACTCGTTGATTTGGCACGGAGCAAAGCCTACCTGCGTATCGGACACATCGGCTTTGAACAGGCCTGGGCTGAAAGATTGCAGGCCAATACGCCCAAACTGCCGTTTTACGACATGTCGCAAGGAGTCGACCTTATTCATGAGATACATCCGCATGCCCATACGCATGGAAACCTGGACGGCGTGGAGCCGCATATCTGGAATTCGATACCGAATGCCCACATCATCTCGGCCAACGTCTGCAAGGCGCTGTCGGAGATTGACCCCGACAACCAAGCGTATTATCAAAACCGGCTGGACAGCCTGCAACAGGTGATTGACCGTACGGAACGGGAAATGCAGCGCTACCTGTCGAATGCCGACCCGAGCTTCCTGATTTACCATCCGGCACTGAGCTATTTTGCCCGCGACTACAGCCTGCAGCAAATCAGCATCGAGGAGGGAGGAAAAGAACCTTCGCCCACGCATCTGCAGGAGCTGATGAACACCTGCAAGCAGAAACAGGTGCGGGTGGTATTCGTACAGCAGGAATTCGACCAACGCAATGCCGAAGTGATAGCGCAGGAGCTTCACTTGAAAATCGTACCCATCAACCCGCTGACTTACAACTGGGACAAGGAAATGATTCATATCGCCAAATCCCTGAGCAAAAACGAGCAATAAACAATCGCCCATGAACCAACCGCTTATCAGACTGACCGGAATATCGGCCGCATACGACCAGAAAAAGGTCTTGGAAAATGTAAACCTGGAAATTGCAGAAAAAGATTTTCTAGGAGTCATCGGACCGAACGGAGGAGGAAAAACCACGTTGATGAAAATCATACTGGGCTTGCTGAAACCCACTTCCGGCCGCATCCAATTTTTTGAGGCGGGAAAGGAAGTGGATGAAATTACCATGGGCTACCTTCCCCAATACAACCGTATCGACAAGAAGTTCCCGATTTCGGTCTACGAAGTAGTGCTGTCGGGGCTGAACAAGCAGAAATCATTGTTTCGTGCTTTCTCCAAGGAACAGCACGAGAAAGTGCGGCAGACCATTGTCCGCATGGGGCTGGAAGGACTGGAGCAAAGGGCCATCGGACAACTGAGCGGCGGACAGCTGCAACGGGCTTTGCTGGGACGGGCGCTGGTTTCCGACCCCAAAGTGGTGATTCTAGACGAGCCCAACACATATATCGACAAGCGCTTTGAAGCCCGGCTTTATGCCTTATTGGAGGAAATCAACAAGGAACGTGCCATCGTCCTGGTGAGTCATGACATCGGCACCATTCTGCAGAACGTGAAGAGTGTGGCCTGCGTGAACGGCACACTGGATTACCATCCGGATACGGAAGTCTCCGCCGAGTGGCTGGAAACGCATTTTGAGTGCCCCATCGAACTGCTGGGACATGGCAATTTGCCTCATCGTATCCTGAAATGCCATCATCATGAAGAGTAAAGGGCCGCTTTTAACGCCTTTTGCAACATTATCATTTACTTTTGGGACTTGATTTGCAAATGTTTGCTATCTTTGCCGCATTGAATTTTAACGAGAAACCAAAAATAATTCATGAAACAGTACAACAAGATTAACAACCTGGTTGGCTGGCTCACTTTTGCGGTGGCCGCATTTACTTACTGCATGACCATCGAACCGACAGCCAGCTTCTGGGACTGTCCGGAATTCATTACCACCGGATATAAGCTGGAAGTAGGACATCCTCCCGGCGCACCTTTCTTCATGCTGACCGCCAATTTGTTCAGTCAGTTTGCCAGTGACCCTACACAAGTGGCCCGCATGGTCAATATCATGAGTGCCCTGATGAGTGCCGCATGTATCCTGTTCTTGTTCTGGAGCATCACCCATCTGGCCAAGAAACTGATTTGCCCGGATGAGAACCAGATGACAACCGGAAAACTGATTGCCATCATGGGTTCGGGACTCGTGGGTGCCTTGGCTTATACGTGGAGTGATACCTTCTGGTTCAGTGCCGTAGAAGGAGAAGTATATGCGTACTCCAGCTTGTTCACAGCCCTCGTTTTCTGGCTGATTCTGAAATGGGAGAACCGGGCAAACGAGCCTCACAGTGACCGCTGGCTGATTCTGATTGCCTACCTCACAGGGTTGTCCATCGGCGTACACCTGCTGAACCTGCTTTGTATTCCGGCCATCGTACTGGTATATTATTACAAGAAAAACCCCAATGCCAACCTGAAAGGCAGCCTGATTGCCTTGATTGGTTCCATGGTGCTGGTAGCAGTCGTGCTTTACGGCATCGTGCCGGGCATCGTGAAAGTGGGCGGATGGTTTGAACTGCTGTTTGTCAACGACTTCGGCATGCCTTTCAACACGGGTGTCATCATCTACATGATTATCCTGGCCGCAAGCATCATCTGGGGTGTATATGAAAGCTACACGGTGAAAAGCCGCAAGCGGATGAACATCTCTTTCCTCACCACGGTGGGTCTGCTGGGTATTCCGTTCTACGGACACGGATGGAGCAGTGTATTCATCGGTATAATCGTGCTGGCTATTCTGGCCATCTACCTCTTCGCCAACCTCAGCGAGAAGTACCGTGTCAGTGCCCGCACGCTGAACACCAGCCTGCTGGCCATGATGATGATTGTAGTAGGCTACTCTTCGTATGCCGTCATCGTTATCCGTTCTTCGGCCAACACGCCGATGGACCAGAACTCTCCGGAGGATATCTTTACACTGGGAGAATACCTGGGACGTGAACAGTATGGTACCCGTCCGCTGTTCTACGGACAAACGTATGCTTCCAAACCGGCCTTGAAACCGACGGAAGGGGGCTGTGTGTACGACGTGGAAGAAGGTGCACCTGTCTACCAGCGGAAAGAAAAGGAATGTCCGGACGAAAAAGACAGCTACGAAATCGTACGTCACAAGACGGAATACAAATATGCGCAGAACATGTTGTTCCCGCGTATGTACAGCGACGTGCATGCACAGGCCTATGAAGACTGGCTGGGCGGCGTGGAAGGACGTCAGGTGCCTTACGACCAGTGTGGCGAGATGATTATGGTCAAGATTCCGACTCAATGGGATAACATCAAGTTCTTCTTCATCTATCAGCTGAACTACATGTACTGGCGTTATTTCATGTGGAACTTCGCCGGACGTCAGAACGACATCCAGGGCCAGGGAGAAATTGAACACGGTAACTGGATTACCGGTATCCCGTTCATCGACAAGATGCTGGTAGGCGACCAGTCCCTGCTTCCGAGCGAGCTGAAGAACAACAAGGGACACAATGTGTTCTACTGTCTGCCGCTGATTCTGGGACTCATCGGTCTGTTCTGGCAAGCCTACAGGGGCGAAAAAGGTATCCAGCAATTCTGGGTGGTGTTCTTCCTCTTCTTCATGACCGGACTGGCCATCGTGCTTTACCTGAACCAGACACCGCAACAGCCGCGTGAACGAGATTATGCGTATGCAGGTTCCTTCTATGCGTTCGCCATCTGGATTGGACTGGGAGTAGCGGCCATCGCGGAATATCTGAGCAAGAAAATCAACGAAAAGCCTGCGGCCATCCTGGCCAGCATCGTTTGCTTGCTGGTGCCGATACAGATGGTCAGCCAGACTTGGGACGACCACGACCGCAGCGGCCGCTATACCTGCCGTGATTTCGGACAGAACTACCTGAACTCCGTACCGGACAAGGGAAATCCGATTCTCTTCACCAACGGTGACAACGATACTTTCCCCTTGTGGTACAACCAGGAAACAGAAGGCGTGCGCACGGATGTACGTGTCTGCAACCTGAGTTACCTGCAGACCGACTGGTACATCGACCAGATGCGCCGTCCGGCCTACGATTCTCCATCGGTTCCTATCGACTGGGAACGTATTGACTATGTATCCGGCCACAACGAAGCCGTGTATGTACGTCCGGATGCCATGCCTACGGTATTGGAATTCTACAAGAAAAACCCGGAAGAAGCGGCCAAGGAATTCGGAGACAATCCCTACGAGCTGAAGAACATTCTGGAACACTGGGTGCGCTCGCCGAAAGAAGACTTGCAGATGATTCCGACCGACAGTATCGTCATCAAGCTGGACAAGGAAGCCATCAAACGTTCGGGCATGCTGACACCTGATTCTATTCCAGACTATATGCACATTTCGCTGAAAGGCAAACGGGTGTTGTACAAGAGTGAGCTGATGATGCTGGAAATGCTGGCCAACACCAACTGGGAACGCCCGATGTACATGGCCATCACCGTAGGTTCGGAAAATCACCTGAACCTGACCAACAACTTCCTGCAGGAAGGACTGGCCTATCGTATCACTCCGTTCGACAACGCACAGCTGGGCAGACGTCTGGACAGTGAGAAGATGTACGACAACCTGATGCACAAGTTCAAGTTCGGCGGTATCGACAACCCGAACATCTATCTGGATGAAACGGTACTGCGCATGTGCGACACACACCGCCGCATGTTCGTGCAACTGACCAGCCAGCTGATTAAGGAAGGCAAAAAGGACAAGGCCCTGAAGGCACTCGACTATTGCGAGAAGGTTATTCCTTCCACCACGGTTCCTCACGATTACGTGATGAGCAGCTCCAAGGAGATGGCCGACAACTACCTGGCATTGGGACAAACCCAAAAGGCAGAGAAGATTCTCAACGAACTGGCCAACAATGCGGTGGAATACGCTACCTGGTACCTGAGCCTGGACGATACTCGCTTTGCCAGCTCTTACGAGAACTGCATGCGTTATTTCTACATACTGGATGATGTGTGCAAGACCTTGGCTAACATCAAGGACAGCAAGACAGGAAAGGAAACCGATTCGGCCTTGCATTACGCACAGAAGTTTGACCAGCTGTACAAATTGCTTGAACAACGGGTAGGAACCAGTAGACAGGCTCAGTAAACGTTACTGACAGCTGTAGCATCAGATATAAAATGTCATTCTGGACACAGCAAAAGATGATTCACCTTATGCTTGCTCCGGAATGACATTTTTTTCGGCTGACTTCCGGATATTACACAACCTCTAAAAAAACAACGAAAGCATGTTCATTGAACAACCTCCCCAATTCATCCGTCTGTTGTACCCTAAGGCCTTATGGCGCATGGACAAGACCGAGAAGTCGGTGTATCTGACTTTCGACGATGGTCCGATACCCGACATCACGCCTTGGGTGCTCGACTTGTTGGACAAATACCACATAAAAGCCACTTTTTTCATGGTGGGCGACAACGTACGGAAACATCCGAAGGAGTTTCAGATGGTGGTGGAACGAGGACACCGCATCGGCAACCATACATTCAACCACATACGGGGATTTGAGTTCCTGAGCCGGAATTACCTGGCCAACACGGACAAGGCCAACGCTTATCTTCAGACGAACCTCTTCCGCCCTCCTCACGGCCACATGCGCTGGATGCAGTATCATGTGCTGAAAAAGAAATATCAGATTGTGATGTGGGACTTGGTGACCCGGGATTACAGCAAGCGGCTCAACGGTCCGCAAGTATTCGAAAAGGTCAAGAAATATGCCCGAAACGGCTCCATCATTACGTTTCACGACTCTTTGAAGTCGGAAAACAACCTCAAATATGCCCTTCCCCGCTCCATTGAATGGCTCTTGAAGGAAGGATACGAGTTTAAGGTATTTCCCTGACACAGAAAAAGCGCAAGGCAAACCTCCACGTTTACCCTGCGCTTTTTTATGTTTGGTCTGTCCGAATAATGACAGTCTCTTATTTCTGAATGGTGACCGTCAACGGGTTGCGTACCTTTTGGGCATAGTCCTTCAGGTAGTTGTTCCAGTCGTCGGCCTTCGGGAAACCGTACTTGCTCCATCCGGAACCCCAGTAGTAGACAAACTCGTTACCCGATTCATAACCGCATATCCCCAATACATGTCCCAAGGCATCGCCTACAGGTTTATCAAACAGCTGCACGCGGGTTTGTACGGTTTCAGGGAACACAGCACCTACGTACACGATTCCGTTGTCTGAATCTGGTTCTGTGGTCGGGTCGGCATAAGAGATATAACCTGCAGAAGCATCATACGCATAACCTTTCGGGTTGGCCGCATGTAATACCAGACCGGCAGCCACGGGAGTGGGTTGTGTCAGGTAATCATAGGTCACCGTGGTTTTGTTCAGCTGGGAGCCTTTGTCCAACTGAATGACGCGGGTTTCTATCACATTCGAGTCATTCTTCACCACCAACGGATTGAAGACCAGTTTGACGGTGAAACGCAGTGGTCCATTATCCAATATCTCGTAATCTTTGTAGCAATAAGGATATACGATTGTCGAATCCGGCATCAATGCAGAAGTTCCACCTCCCAGCGTAGGACCTACCGCATAGCAGTCCATTCCGTTGCCATGGTCTACATGATAGGAAATCGTACGCACCAAGCTATCGGCGGCTTCTTTCTTGCCCGCTTCACGCAGTGCATTGATTTGCACCCACGCCATGGAATCCAGTTCCATGGCATAGCGGTCTTCTACCACCAATTCTTCTACGCTCTTGGTAAACACATCATAACCATAAGCTTTCTCTCCGCTTCTTTGCAGAGCCGGACCGTATGCACGGTAAGCCGCACGGTCGTTTTCCCAGGCAATGTCGTCCAGACGCTCCGGATAATACCGTCCATATACCACCGCATTCACAAGGGAAGGGGTACCCTGTTGTATGGTATAATTCACAGAAGCATTGGAGGCTATAGAGACCGGAAATATCACCTTGTCATCGTAGGTGAGCTGATAAGGAACTTCCTGCGCCTTGTCATCATAAATGACAAACTGGGCCGTGTCGGACAGGTTCAACTGCTCATAAATATCGTCGACGGGGACTTCTACCATCTCCCCCGTCCGTTCCATATCCAAAGGGTTCGAAACCGTCACTGTGACCGATTCTGATTTGCCGCATCCTGCCAGCAACACAGTGCCACAGGCAGCAAAAGCAAACAATGTCTTTTTCATAATATTATCTTTATCTTATGTATATGTACCAAAAAGTCATCCTGAGAAAGAATTCTCCTCCCCAGAATGACATTTTTTTATTCTCGAATACAGGTCTGTGCATTATTTGGGCTGTTTGCCGATATAAGCCAGAATACCACCGTCTACATACAATACGTGACCGTTTACGAAGTTAGATGCGTCAGAAGCCAGGAATACGGCAGGACCCATCAAATCTTCCGGAGTTCCCCAGCGGGCAGCCGGAGTCTTGGCCACAATAAATGCATCAAACGGATGGCGGGAACCATCAGCCTGACGTTCACGCAACGGAGCGGTCTGCGGAGTAGCGATATAACCCGGACCGATACCGTTACACTGGATGTTGAATTCTCCGTATTCGGAAGCGATGTTACGGGTCAGCATCTTCAAACCACCTTTGGCAGCAGCGTATGCAGAAACAGTTTCACGCCCCAGTTCACTCATCATGGAACAGATGTTGATAATTTTTCCGTGACCTTTCTTAATCATGCTGGGAATCACAGCCTTTGAAACGATGAACGGAGCGTTCAAATCCACATCCACTACCTGACGGAACTGTTCAGCTGTCATCTCGCACATCGGAATACGTTTGATGATACCGGCATTGTTAACCAGAATATCAATCACACCCACTTCTTTTTCAACCTGTGCAATGAATGCATTGACCGCAGCTTCATTGGTGACATCACATACATAACCGTGTGCATGGATGCCTTTTTCTTTATAAGCAGCCAGACCTTTGTCCACCAATTCCTGTTTGATATCGTTAAACACGATGGTCGCACCAGCTTGCGCAAAGGCTGTAGCAATCGCAAAACCAATACCGTAAGAAGCACCTGTCACAAGGGCTACCTTACCTTCAAGTGAAAAGTTTACCATAAATAATTATAATTTTAAATTCACTCATTGCTTTCCGAAGAAGCCGGAAAACAACTTGACGTTATTACTTCAAATATTTTCTCTCTACACAGACAAAAATACAAAAGTCACTTGAGTTTGAGATACAATATTCGTTCACAAAAACTATAAAATCGTGCTACTTTTGGTATTTTTCCCTCTCTTTTTATTAGAAATACGTTTGAAGCTCTGTTTTTTATCAATTCATCCGGATTAATAACTCACAGATTTTATCCTGCAAGTCTCGGGCCTGACGGGCTTTCAACACATTTTGATTGATGATGACAAAAGAAACCTTGTGCCCGTTCACGGATGTCAAATAACCAGCCAGTGAGGAAATTCCTGTCACGGTTCCCGTCTTGGCCCTAACATTCCGGAACGCCTTTCCGCTTCTCATCCTTCCTTTGAGCGTACCGTCTACTCCCGCCACGGGCAGACAGTCATAGAAAAGACGGAACACATCCGGATGGCGGTAAGCATAATTCAAATAGGCCAGAATCAAACGGGGAGAAACATAGTTATACAGGGAAACCCCGCTTCCGTCCACTATCCGATAATTCTCAGGGTCATATCCAAGCGAATGGCGCATAAACCGTTCTACCACCCTCTGGCAATCTTCAAAAGAAAGATGCGACACATGCCCGTTCGTCCGTCCCAGTTGCCGGAACAGAGCTTCGGCCGAAAGGTTATCACTTTCCTTCAACGCACGCTTCAATACAATTTCCAACGGACGACGGCAGGTATAAACCCATTTCGTGCTATCTGGAGTCCCCATAAAGAAAATGCTGTCTTTCGACACAGAAAGCCCTTCCTTCTTAAGTTTGTAACAGAATGTATCCATGAAAAAGCGCTTGGAATCGTACATGTTCAGGGTTCTTTTCCGTACGGAAGACACACAGCCGGAAATATCAATCGTATTGCCATTCACCAGCCAGTCGCGTGTAATTTTCAAACGTCCGGCATCCGGACGCAGACTCACCGAACGGTTGTTCAACCGATAATAGTCTGATTCTGGAGTGACTTCCACCTTTCCCGCCTGACCTTTGGAGGAAGGAGAGACCTTGATGTCCACACATCCTCTATTCAGCATCAACGGTGACAGATAGGGCTGAAAGGATTCCGGTGTATCGTCCCACGACCAGCCGGCTCCCCAGTACAGGGAATCCATCAACGAGACATCTCCCACCAGCTTCCCGGAAATAACTCGTATTCCTGCCTCTTGAATGGCCCGAACCAGAAAATCCATATCCAGGTCCATAAACTCCGGATCGAAACCTCCTTTTACATACAGGTTTCCTTTCAGAATACCGTTTTTTATGACTCCATCATACGAAAGTGTGGTTTGGAACTGATACTCGCTGCCCAATACATTCAATGCAGTTACCGCTGTCACCACCTTTTCAATGGAAGCCGGGCGATATAATTTATCTGCCTGATACGCATAAAGCTCTTTTCCTGTAGTCAAATCATGGACCACAATGCCCACTTCCGAGGTTTTCAACAAAGGGTCGGAAGTTATCACCTCATCCAGCTTATCTGTCAATGAGGCCTGTGCATAGATACTTCCTACCCAAAAGCACAAAAAAAACAATAGTCCGTTTATCCGTTTCATCTATTCAATTGATTTATAACTCGCGAAACAGTTCGCCCACCGTGGGATGTGGAAAAACATATTTTTTCCATTCCGACAGCTTGCGCCTGTCTTCTATCATCATCCCTGCCTGTACAATCAGTTCAGAAGCCGGATTTCCAAGCAAATGTACACCTAAAATCTCGTCGTCTTCTCCCACCAAGACTTTACAAATGCCATTCACTCCTTCATTTTCGGCCACAAAACGACCGGAATAAGCCGCCGGCAACCGAACGACACGATAGGCACGTCCTTCACGCGCCAAAGCTTCTTCCGTAAGACCTACCGAAGCAACTTCCGGATTGGTATAGACCACTCCCGGAATAGCCCGGTAACTCATAGCGTCTTTTTCGCCCAAAATATGATGTACCGCCACTTCTGCCTCCCGCACCGCCGTATGAGCCAGCAAAGAGACTCCGTTCAAATCTCCACACACATACACACCCGGCACAGAAGACTGCATGCACTCATCGACCTTCACCATGCCCCGGTCTGTAAGTGCCAGATTCAGATTCTCCAGTCCGAAACCGGTCATCACAGGCCGGCGTCCAACACTCATCAACAGCTTTTGCGCGCATACCGCTCCTTCTTCTCCGTCGTGTACGTATTTTACTTCTATTCCTTCTTCTGTCCGGGCAACTCCGGTCACCTGTGTATTCAACAGGAAATTAACCCCTCTTTTGGCGTAATCCGCCCGTAAAAGTCCGGACAATTCCTTGTCTATTCCTCCTAGAATCTCATCCATCATTTCGATAACAGTCACTTTCGTGCCCAAACTATGGAAGAAAGAAGCAAACTCCATACCAATCACTCCGCCCCCTACAATCGCCAGTGAAGAAGGCAGCTCCTTATTATCCAAAGCCTCCCGGTGCGTCCAGTAATCTACCGTGTCAAGTCCCGGAATGGAAGGCACAAAAGCCACACTTCCCGTACAAAGCATCAGATGCTCACAAGTATATATCTCTTCTCCACAGCGGACTGTATGTGCGTCCTGCACGTAAGCCTCTCCCTGTACCAGTGTCACCTGCTGTGCCGTCAGCTTTGCCTTGATACCCAATACCAGCTTTCTTACCACCTTTGCCTTTCGGGAAATCACCTTTCCCAAATCGACCGACACCTCTTTCACATTGACGCCATACTTGGCAGCATGCATCGCCGTATCATGCACCTTGGCTGAATATAACAATGTTTTAGTGGGGATACATCCCTCGTTCAAACAGACTCCTCCAACATTGTTCTTTTCAAACAAAACTACGCTCAGTCCTGCCTTTCCTGCTACTTCTGCCGCAGTATATCCTGCCGGACCTCCACCAATGATTGCCAGTTGATACTTCATACACTTTCAATTTACAGGATGATTATTCTTCACGATAGTCCGCATGTGGATTACGCTCTTTCGCACATGCCAGAAAACCTTTCAAGTCCGCCGGATCAAAATTAAGGAATCCTTTGGTATAATACACCGTCACCCGTCCTTTCAACAAAGAATCTTTTTTCCGCAATACAATCCGCATGACACCGTATGCCTTGATACTCCCGCTAAATCCCCTTTTCAACCAGATATCACCGTTTTCCTGCACCAGAATACGAGTCATCTGCTCGTCAATCAATAAAAGTACAGGAAGTACAATCGGTGAAAGATTCCAGTAATTTTCAGTGTGCAACGCCATCAACACGATGGCCACAATCACAATGATGACCCCTAGCCACACCTTAAAAGGGGTCCTGCGGATTTTAAATTCACGTACCATAGTATTTTTTCTTCAGTTAATAAATAGTCTCAGTCGTAAAACTGGATTGTCTCGTTCTGTTTCAGCAAACAACGGACAAAATCCTGCGGATTCTTGGGGGAAAGGCAAATGGAATGTACTTTTCCATGCTTTTTAAACACGACCTCCAGCCGTTCAAATGACAAGGCTGGTTCCCAGAAAGCCATGGAACGAACTTTCCGTACCCGGAGAATTTCGGTTATCTCCACCGAAGCATTGGGCACAAAGCGTCCTGTCTCCACTTTCAGCCAACCGTCTCCTGTAATGACATACTGGGTATGAATAAGCATCTCGATTTCAAAAATCACAATGGTTGCGCACAGAATTGTACATAGCAAATAGTGTTCCCAGAAAAAAAAGAACAACAACACAGAAGTTATTCCTATTACTATCCAATACCACCAACCAACTTTTGATTGAAAAGTACGATTCATCGTCTGATTTTTATTTTAATTTCCCGTGAAGATAAGAAATTCTGCTTGAAAATAAAACATCTCAAATGCAACTTTAAATATTTTAAAAGTCTACTTATAAAGCATTTATAAAAAAGGATGCTTTTAAGCATCATCTAACTGACTTTTTTGTAGTTTTGTGTCATAATACCCAACGTTATGATAAGAAAATTCGATTTTCTCGTTATCGGTTCAGGAATTGCCGGAATGAGCTTTGCGCTGAAAGTGGCGCACAAAGGTTCGGTTGCACTGATCTGCAAGGCCGGACTGGAAGAAGCGAATACCTACTATGCACAAGGTGGCATCGCTTCAGTGACCAATCTGAAGGTGGATAACTTTGAAAAACATATCCACGACACCATGGTTGCAGGAGACTGGATCAGCGACCCTGCCGCTGTCAGAAAAGTAATCTGCAACGCACCCTCCCAAATAGAGGAACTTATAAAATGGGGAGTAAATTTCGATAAAAAAGAAAACGGAGAATTTGACCTACACAAAGAAGGCGGACATTCTGAATTCCGTATCCTACACCACAAAGACAATACGGGAGCCGAAATCCAGACCAGCCTGATTGAAGAAGTGAAACGTCATCCCAACATTACGGTGTTCACCAATTTCTATGCTGTAGAAATCATCACCCAACATCATTTAGGCATCATTGTCACCCGCCATACGCCCGGCATCAAATGCTACGGGGCCTACGTGCTGAATGAAGCTACAGGAGATGTCGATACCTTCCTGTCTAAAGTGACAGTGATGGCCACCGGCGGATGTGAAGCCGTTTACAACCATACCACTAACCCGCTGGTAGCCACCGGAGACGGTATTGCCATGGTATATCGTGCCAAGGGTGTGGTAAAAGACATGGAATTTATCCAGTTCCATCCTACCGCCTTGTATCATCCGGGCGACCGTCCCAGCTTCCTGATTACGGAAGCCATGCGTGGATATGGGGCTGTACTGAGAAACCTCGCTGGCGAAGAATTCATGCAAAAATACGATCCGCGTCTGTCTCTTGCACCTCGTGACATCGTAGCTCGTGCCATCGACAGTGAAATGAAACAGCGTGGAGAAGACCATGTATATCTGGATGTCACTCACAAAAATCCGGAAGAGACCAAGAAACATTTTCCGAACATATACAAGAAGTGCCTGAGCCTGGGTATCGATATAACCAAGGATTACATTCCGGTAGCGCCGGCTGCGCATTATCTGTGTGGAGGTATCAAGGTGGATTTGGACGGACAGTCCAGCATCAAGCGGCTGTATGCCCTCGGAGAGTGCTCTTGCACCGGACTGCATGGAGGAAACCGTCTGGCATCCAACTCACTGATAGAAGCCATCGTATATGCTGATTCAGCAGCCAAACATGCTCTCAGCGTACTCGACCGTTACGATTTCAACGAAGATATTCCGGAATGGGACGCAGAAGGTACCATCAGCAATGAAGAACGTATCCTGATTACCCAAAGTATGAAAGAAGTTAACCAAATTATGGAAGCCTACGTAGGTATCGTTCGAAGCAACCTGCGCTTGGTACGTGCCTGGAACCGTCTGGATATTCTGTACGAAGAAACAGAACGCCTTTTCAAGCGTGTAAAAGCTTCCAGAGAGATTTGTGAGCTCCGTAACATGATTAACGTAGGCTACCTGATTACCCGTCAGGCCATGGAAAGAAAAGAGAGCAGAGGGCTTCATTACACGATTGATTATCCGCATGCAGCCAAAAGTGAAGCAGAAAAATAATCTGCCACACACACCCTATCAGAAGCCGGAATTTTTCGTTCCGGCTTTTTTTATACCTTTTTATTTCCCTTCAGGCGCAAGATTTCTGTACATTCCACACCAATCCTTAAAAACGTCAAAAGATTGCCGAGAAGGCTTTAAAATAGTGTCTGGAGAGGACATAAGCTTTAGAAGCTGGATAGAAGAGACACAAGTCTCCTAATATTCGCCCGTCAGCAGGAAATTGCTTCAGCAGGACATACCGGCAGCTCTGACATCATCCAGAAAAATACACATTCCGAAAAACACCGGCGGTTGCCCCCGCCACGGGGAGGCCGTATCTCCGGAATGCACGTCCGCAGCCTTCCGTTTCCCGTTCCCTTACGGGCA